>BNJV01001357.1_pt1 | contig 69400 bp, 56 predicted proteins | sample 8540591 | NCBI WGS metagenome assembly BNJV01 (sample SAMD00202457, study PRJDB9452) | human saliva metagenome | host: Homo sapiens
TATCTATGAAACTCTGAAGCATCCTAGGTGATAGGCTACTGCTATATTTATTAAGTACAGTGACAATAATTGTGAAACAAAAAAAGTACTTATAGTCAAAAAAATATTCCAGATATATTAGAAAGGAAATCTACCGAAACTTCAACCGACAACAATAGTTGTTTGGGAATATAAGATTTAATTGCATTAAATTGATGATCCAAAAATCCAGGTAACTAAAAAGGAGCGACACTGTTAAAATTAAAAAAATCTTGACATCCTTAAAGAATTCTTATGATTAAAAAAACCACAATTTAATTTTTTTGATAACATACATCAATCCTCCTGTTTAAATAATTTAAACATTGGACAATACTTTGCTTCGTCTCGAAAAATGACCGATGCAAAAAGCATCGGTCACCCTTAGATGGTGAGACTATTCCCACTCGGTGGTTATAGTTTTGCCGTCTCGTCACTCCAGTTGCACCCAGTTTTTCGGCGGCATCTCGAAGTGAGTGCCGCTGAATGACGCGACGTCGCGTTTCATCGGCTTCGGGGACAAAAAGCTGGGACAACTTCAAAAAAACCATTTTCAAACTCAGAGTATTGAGTTTTTTTATTTTTTTGTCCCAAAGGGGCACGGAGAGCCGCCTTTGAGGCTCGATATCGCCGAAAAACGCCCGTTTTTGAAACTCAACCGCCTTTGAGCCTGCAAACCACCAGCTTCAACAGTAAGTGAGTCGACGCGGGTGGCTTTACGAGCCGTTCACAAAACCGCAGGCCACAGGTCTTTGTCAACGATAAGCAAAGTGAATAGTCTCAGGTGGCTTGCCCATGAGTTGGCGTAAGCCTGTTTAGCAAAAGGCTAATCGGACACGACAGGCCGCCCGCATGGCGACGGCGTTTCCCGTGCGGGCACAAACAGCCCTGCGTGCCCTGTCGCGCGATATCCCAATGCGACGTTCAGAACCCTACCCGCCAAGCAGCCACCTCGCGAAATTCAGCACGAGCACGCCCTCCCGGGTATGGGGCTCATGCCTCGTGCGAGTGATGAGAATCTTCGGGAATGCATCCCCGATGGATAGAATCGGCGCAATCTCCCTCTCGAGCGTCGAATCGGCGCCGATATCGTCGCTCACATACACTTTCCTTCCCGGTTTCGAAACTTGGAAGGCAGTATGCGCAAGGATGCGTCGAGGTGCGATCCCAGTCGTACCATGCCAGCAGAGATGTCGAGGCACATTCGTTCATGCTGCAATGCGGGCATCGGAGATGAAAAACAGCCCGTCGGGTAGTCATGGGCGTGCGGGAGCCCGCATCAGTAACCTGCCTCCTCGGTTGTCCCTTCTTTGCATGGTCGTCTACATAAAGGAGGAACCAGCCATGCAGATCAGCATGCTTGCCCTTCTTGGGTCACGGACCGGGGAGGCGAGGGCCTCCGTCGGGACCGCCCCGAGCAACCGGCATATCCAAGGAATGACAAGGCTCGATCGCTGTGCTGGTCAGGATGCCGAAGCGGGCCGTCCGCCAATCGGAATGCGGGTCAGGATGCTGCAACGTGATTCCAGCTGCAGGATACGGCTCCTTTGCGGTTGCCGCAAAACCTGCTGGCAACATTCTTACTATCCGAATGATGTACGCATCCCTTGGGATCGTTTCGCCTGACCAGGGCCATCTTCAGCGCCTCATCGGCCAGCTCGGCAGGCGCCTCTTCCACGCGTAATAGCCCTGGCGGGTCACCTATGCAACCAAAGATACAAAAGGAATCGAATGGCCAGAGAGGATTGCCCTTACCGATGCTCGATTCTTGACAGGCAAACTCAAGCCTCGTTAATATTACATGGTTTGCCAGACCGAATTAACAAAGGAGGGGTGTCGTGGTTGGTCTTTTCCGCACGTGGATGAGCGCCTAGAAAGCGGCGCTGTTGTGGCGTCGCGCTGTTTTTCTGCACGCCATTTCACGATTGGACATAACCATGATATTTGAAACCTCTCGGGGCAGGGTCTGTTCTGCTGTGCCATTCATGGCAATTCAAGCTTTGTTTCGTATGGGGCGGGGAGCTCGTTTCGACATTGACGAGTTCGATTCTCCAAATGGGTCTTATTTGGCATCTCGCCCTCACGACAGGGTCGTCTTCTCTCCTCTCCTTAGCATCGCTGGCAGGCTTTCTGCCGATTGCTTTGTTCGGAATCCTTGCGGGCGCCGTTGTCGACAGACTGCCTTTGAAACGTGTCCTCATCGGCGCCGACCTCTTCATTGCCGCGGTGGGTGCCGCCTTGGCGATTGCCTCGTTGGCCGGCAGCTTACCTGCATGGCTAATTCTCATCGCCCTGTTTCTCCGTGCAGTTGGTACTTCGTTCTACACGCCAGCCTCCCAATCTCTCACGCCCCATCTCGCCCCGCCAGAGCATCTCGTTCGCCTATCGGGGGTGACTCAGGCGATTCAGTCCGGCGGATACATTCTTGGCGCCGCGCTTGCAGCAGTGATTTATCCCGTGGCGGGCATTACCGCTATGATTGTCCTCGACGTGCTGGGAGCGCTTTTCGCTTCTTTAGCCGTCCTCGCCGCACAGATAGACGCAGGGGGCCTCGATGAAGCCGACCGCAGCTTGTCCTTTTCCAATAAGGTTCGAGAGCTCTTCTCTGAGATTTCGGACGGCTACAAGCTGATTAGGGAGTACAGGGGGCTGTTCGCCCTTCTTTGGTGCGGGTTCGTCTTCGCTTTCGCGTTCTCTCCGCTCGCGGCATTGTTCCCAATAATGACCTTGGGGCATTTTGGCGGTAGCACGGGGGATGCCGCTTTGGTGGAAATCCTTTTTTCTGCAGGCATGCTGGCTGGGTCCGGCATTTTGGCGGCCACGGGAGGGTTCCGCAATAGGTCGTTCACCATGGTCGCCGCGATTGCCGGCTTCGGCATTGCCGCAATCGTATCCGGATCGCTCGGCCCGTCATTGTTCGCTGCTTTCCTGCCGGTGAGCTTTCTTATGGGCGCATGCTCCCCGTTGTACGCGGGAACCCAGACTGCCCTTATGCAGGAGCAGATACCTCCTGAGTACCTAGGCCGCGTTTTCGGCCTCTACGGAACCATCATGGCGTGGGCCATGCCCATGGGCCTCGCAGCCCCCTCCGTTTTTGCGGATCTGCTTGGAGCTCCGTTATGGTTCGTCGGCTCTGGAGCGACCATGGTACTGCTTGCGATGGCTATGCTGCTTGCTCCGAGCGTCCGAAACGCGGGGAAAAGAGATACCGGGCAGATTCAATAGCCCAAGTATTCGAAAAAAAGAGGCAGCAGCCATCGGTTCAAGCGTCAGCCTTCAAGCCCTTGCGACGACGAGGTATTGCACCGACATTCCGCATCGCGCTCCTTATTCGTCGCCAACTATCATTTTCGGATTTGCCGGCTTGCGCAAGGTCAAAACGCTCGCGCCGGCAATTGGGCAAAGGCGAAAAATCGACGTGAGCAATCTTTTTTGGCATGGCTGCGCTTCCAGTAAAACGCTAATACACAAAAGGCGGTTCAACCTATGGAACTCATAGTCAAAGCTAAAGACATCTTTTTGGAATATGCCGGCCGCGATATCCTAGATATCGAAGAGTTGGAAATCTACTCCTACGATCGCATCGGCTTGGTGGGAGACAATGGCGCAGGCAAAACCAGCCTGCTTAAAATTCTGAGCGGCAATCTTACCATTGCGGACGCCGACGTCAGGCGCTTCGGCAGCATTGCCCTCATCGGCCAACTCGATGAACTCGACCTTGATGCGGCTCAGGACAGTGGTGAGATGCTCTCCCGTCTCAACGTCGCCGGAGTGGCGCAGGAGACGATGAGCGGCGGGGAGGAAACACGCGCCAAGATTGCCTCTGCACTCTCCCAGCATGCAAGCGCGATCTTCGCCGACGAGCCTACGAGCCACCTCGACCAAGACGGCATCCGCCTTCTCGTCGGACAACTCAAGGCATTTGATGGGGCTCTGCTCATCGTGAGCCATGACCGTCATTTTCTCGACCAGGTGGTAGACAAGATCTGGGAGCTCAAAGACGGCGGTATTTCCGAATTCTGGGGTGACTACTCCGACTATCTGCGACAGAAAGAAGAAGAGCGCAAAGCTCAGGCGACTCGATACGAAGAGGCGATGCGCGAGCGCGATCGCCTCGAAGCCGCCATCGAAAAACAACGGAAAAAAGCACGGCAGGTCGACGCCAAGCGGAAGGCTGCGAAAAAAAGCAACGAGTATGCAGGTCGATTGGGGCATCAGAAAGCAACCGGCACCAAACAGAAGAGGATGTACCAGGCGGCTAAGGACATGGAGAAGCGCCTCGAAGCGCTCGAAGGGATTGAGGCCCCAGATAGCATTCGCGCCGTGCGGTTCCGCCAGAGCAAGGCCCTGGAACTGCATAGTAAATTTCCCATCTCGGCAGACGATTTCAGCTTGAGCTTCGGCAACTGCATGCTCTATGACCACGCGAAATTCGAGATACCGCTCGGTGCCAAAGTGGCCATCACCGGTGGCAACGGTACAGGAAAGACCAGCCTGCTGAAGGCAATCGCTCGACGCGCCGACGGTATCAACATCTCTCCCAAGGCAGAGATCGGTTACTTCGAGCAAACAGGCTACAAGTTCGACGCCCGTCAGTCTGCGATCTCGTTCATGCAGGATGGTTGCGAGTACAGCATGACCGAAATTCGAGGCATCCTCGCCTCTATGGGAATCGGACCGCGCGACCTGACAAAGGACGTTGGCGTTCTCTCGGGAGGCGAAGTCATCAAGCTGCTACTCGCGAAGATGCTGCTGGGCAGATACAACATCTTGCTCATGGACGAGCCTGGAAATTACCTGGACATCAAGAGCGCCGAAGCCCTCGAGCAGATGATGAGCGCCTATGCCGGAACGATAGTGTTCGTCTCCCACGATAAGAGGCTGGTCGAGAACGTCGCAGACATTGTCTACGAAATAAAGGACACCAAGCTAGTCAAAATCTTTCAGCGCGAATAGCCCTAAATGAGCAAGAAATAATCCCCGAACGGAGACAAGGGAGTAAAACGGCAAAGAAAGAGCCTCCGTCCCAACGCAGGGAACGGAGGCTCTTTAATCGCTTTTACTCATCTCCGTCGCTGGTGGCTTTGTCATGACTCTCGTACGAAACGAAACTCAGCGGCACAGTGCGGCACTCAAAATCGCAGGTCAGAACCCTATCGGCCTACTCCCACTCAATGGTCGCAGGTGGCTTTGGAGTGATGTCGTAGGCCACGCGGTTAACGCCAGTAACCTCACTGACGATGCGAGAAGAAATGCGGGTCGGCAGCTCGTAAGAAGCTTTGCCCAGTCAGCGGTCATTGCGTCGCTCGACTCAACAGCGCGCAGAAATTGCAGCGAAAAAATGTTCAACATTTTGTAGATTAAACCAATATGGAGACAGCTCCGCCTTTGCTGGTCTCCCATGCAAACGACAAGACAAAACAAACTCAATAGCATCGAGAACTGTTGACTTACCGGCAGAATTGCCGCTAACCAAGATATTTATTCCATCCTGGGGACACCATTCAAATTCTCGAAGCTTCCTGAACCCCTTATGACAAGCCTTTTAATCATCTCGTATCTTCACTTTTAAAATTACACACTTGCAGAATCAATTGAAGGCGTCTGTTTGTGTTTACACATATCCAACCTTGTTGAACGCTATAAGGCCCCTACGTGGGTACCTAACCTCGAACTGCTCCGCGGCAAGCCGATTGAGACCAAAAGATTCAGGCTCAAAGAGCTCGAGATCAGAACTTTCAGGTTGGAAGCTCTCGTACTTGAACACTTCAAGCCCTAAATCTTCGATTGCCCAGTCCGGCAGTTCATAGTCCTGCTCCACCAATCCGAAGAAGGTCATGCCTCTATCCACACAAAGCCCAACGAAGACACTGCTGCCGATTTCGTAGGTAACGCCTCCAATGAGAGATCCCACGAGGCTGCCAAGCATGTAGCCCAGAGCGGGTATCGGGATCAACCCCTGGACCAAGGTTCCTCCTCCCAATGCAAACACCGCGTAATATGACTTCTGGAAAATGTCCTCCGCAAATTGCGCTTGACTAATTTCCCCCTTTGCAAGCTTGACACCGTCCTTGAGGGCGATTCCGGCTAACACGGTCGCAAGGGCGACGACTCCCGGGGGAAACGCCCTTGACGGCCTCGCCCAATAGCCCTGACTTGATGGATTCGGTCAGCGCGGCGGAAATCGTTCCTGATACAAAGGATTCGAATCCGAATTTCGCGACATCACCCGTGTCACTCAAAAGCTGATCGACATCAGCGCCTTCGCCCGACGCGAGATCATGCACAGCCGCACAAATAATCGGAGCAGCCTTGACGGCCATCGCGATCAATGCTGCAGTAACGCCGACCTTGAGCGATGACCTCATGACGTGGTCTAGCTTCACGAGCTCCTCGGTGCTTACGCCTTTGGAAGCAAGCTCGACTTTTCCTTGCTTCACATCTCTTGCGAGTTCCTTGGAGGCCTCACGAGAAAGCGTCTTCGACTCGACGCCATCCTGGCGGACACTTTCAGACAACGATGCCCTGGTCTCCTCGAGTCTTCCAACCTGCTCAGGCCTCGTGACGGCTTCCTTGTAGATTTTCCTGTCAAGAGCCCGTACTGCCTCTGCGCCTTGCCCTTCGGGAATCAAACGCTTCATTCCCTTGTAAACGGCGTCGTATTGATCGGTGCCAGCCGCGATAGCCCTGACTGCCCCACTCGACGTCCCTGGCGTCTTAGACGCTTCTAGGAACGACTTGGCCTGCGCCATGGCGCTATGGGCTCCATCTTGGTAGTACTTAACCTGATACTTGGAAATCACCGCATCGCCAGCCTTGACCACAATGTCGGGCGATGCGAAGTCCGTGACCCTCGGAACCTCTGCTCGAAGCTTTGCTCCCTTCAACACCGCGTCGATATTGAAGGTGTCCGCATGCCAGATCTCGGCGATGTCTCCACTCAGCGTATCGATGGTCTTCGCGCTGGCCGAAAACTTATTAAGGTCCCTCTCGAGAGTTTCTATCGCGGTCTCCACCTCGCCGACCCAAGCATCTCCCATCTGAGCGGCAAAGGCCGGCCCAAACGATTCCGCGTAGAACGAGTATCCTTTCTCGAAGCCGTCCATGCTATTCGCCCAAGAACTTGCTGAGGCCATCCAGGTAAAAGACAAGGGTTAGAAGCGTGTACTGTTGGTCGAGCGCCTGCAACGACTTCGTCATGTCGACTCCCTTATCAATCGCGGATGAAAGCCTTTCGACGAACTTCGATTTTCCTCTGTTCAAAGCAAGATCGAATAGGAGCGCTGGCGGGAAAGCAAGCTCAGCCAACAAAAGCGCGTGATCGTCTGGGGAGTTTCCGGCTTCTGCGTCCTTCTCGGGACTGAAAAGGAAGGAGAGCTCTTCCTCGAACCGCTTTCCATAGCGTTCTGCCATCTTGTAGAAATCATGGACGTTGTTTTTGTTGAGCGAGTCCTTGGTAACTCGCAGATTCGCATGGTTTCCGAGCCAGCCATAAGACATACCGAATTCGAAATACTCGTTCGACGCCTCGGAACAGTTCTTTCGTACGTACTTGCTGTCACCGAAGAACACTACAGGATTGCCCGAGGTCAAGGACTTTAAATTCGCCTTATGGTGTTCCTCGTCCCAGATCACCGCAGACACCGAGCCGTCCTTCGTCCCGACATGCCTTCCTTCCTCGTCATCAGTACTGCTGATAAGCCCCTGCAGATAGGTGGCATATTTTAAATACTCGTCATTTGCAACAATAATCAATTGCTTTTTCATTCGGGTCTCCTTGTCAAGCATATTGAGTTTTCTAAATTGTCGCTACCTTATACGTCGTCTTTACGTCGTAGATAAAGTCGTCGCCGAGTCCGAGGGTTGCAAGGTGTTTCTGGGCACATTTAATCTTCATACGCTCGGCATCACGAAGAGCAGGTTCACCGTTCTTGCCAACCTTCGTCTCGGTGACGAAGTAGACGCGGCGTCCACGGCCAACCACCTTGCAACTTAATGCATAGTTATGAGTTGTCGCAAGTAGCTGTCTGAACCGGGAAAATAGCTACTCCCACTCAATGGTCGCAGGTGGCTTTGGAGTGATGTCGTAGGCCACGCGGTTAACGCCAGTAACCTCACTGACGATGCGAGAAGAAATGCGGGTCAGCAACTCATAAGGAAGCTTTGCCCAGTCAGCGGTCATAGCGTCGCTCGACTCAACGGCGCGCAGGATAACCGGACGAGCATATGTGCGCTCATCACCCATTACACCAACGGACTTAATGTCGGGTAGCACGGCAAAGTACTGCCACACACTGTGCTCGGAGTTACGATCGCCTGTCTCGTCAAAGAGCTGGGCGTTGTAAGCGTCAATCTCTTCGCGGACAATAGCGTCGGCGTTGCGGAGAATCTCAAGCTTTTCTGGGGTAACGTCGCCAATGATGCGGATAGCAAGGCCAGGACCTGGGAATGGTTGCCTGTAGACAAGATTCTCTGGCAGGCCAAGAGAAACACCCAGTGCACGGACCTCATCCTTGAAGAAGTGATCAAGAGGCTCAATCAGGTCAAAGTGAACGCCTTCTGGGAATGGAATCAGGTTATGGTGGCTCTTGATGGTTGCAGCCTTGCCGCCGGTCTTACGAGCGCCCGACTCAATAATGTCAGGGTAGATGGTGCCCTGTGCCAGGAACTGAACGCCATCCAGCTTCTGAGCCTCGTCAAAGAAGACTTTCCAGAACTCGGTACCAATCAGGCGGCGCTTCATCTCTGGCTCGGTAACGCCAGCTAGCAGCTCTGCATAGCGTTCCTCTGCGTGAACGTGAATCAGAGGTACGTTGAACTGCTTGCGGAAGACCTGCTCAACCATCTCTGGCTCGCCCTTACGGAGCATACCGTGGTTAACAAACACGCAGGTAAGCTGATCGCCGATAGCGCGGTGGACAAGAGCAGCAACAACGGAAGAGTCAACGCCGCCGGAAAGTGCCAAAATAACGCGACCGTTACCGACCTTCTGGCGAATCTCCTCTACCTTCTGCTCAATGATGTTGTCCATGGTCCATGTCTTCTCAAAGCCACAGATATTGAACAGGAAGTTAGAAAGCATCTGAGAACCGAACTCGGTGTGGTTGACTTCTGGGTGGAACTGAGTGGAATACAGGTTCTTAGCAGCGTTTTCCATAGCTGCGATTGGGCAAACGTCAGTAGAAGCGGTAACGGTAAAGCCCTCTGGGACCTCAGACACAGCGTCACGGTGGCTCATCCAAACGGTCTGCTGCTCAGCAGTGCCGTCAAAAATGCGGCTCTCCCCCGCGCGGGTCAGATGAGCTGGGCCATACTCGCCCTTCTCGGTGTGTCCAACGGTGCCGCCCAAAGTAACCGCCATAATCTGCTGTCCATAGCAGAAACCAAAGACAGGAAGACCAAGCTCCAGAATCTCTGGATCAATCTTTGGCGCATCCTCAGCATAAACAGAAGCAGGGCCGCCGGACAAAATAAGCGCAGATGGATTGAGCTCACGAAGCTCATCTGCGGAAATATCACAAGGAACAATCTCGGAGTAGACGTTAAGATCGCGCACGCGACGTGCAATTAACTGGCCGTACTGGGCACCAAAGTCTAGAACTGCAACAAACTGCTTGGGCCTGGACTCGCTCATGCATGACTCCGCTTCTCCGGTTTCCCGGTCACTATTGATTCTGCGCCAACGCAATGCCGCACGTATGGACACATATCTCTACCACGAATTTATTGCTATTAATAATACCTTCAACCAGCCAATAACACCACGAGAGATTGCGCGCGCCAAAAACTCTTCTTATTCTGCGCAAACAAAAGACGGCAAAGTTCTATAATCTGACGAGAAATGCTACTAATTTCTAACAATTATAAAACGCAAAATATGGCGAGAAGAGCAGGTCAAAGACACTATAACTTGAAATGTAATTGTTTTGTGACGACCAAAACTGGTAACAGTTTTTAAGTACCTATCTGCAATAATTTTCTCACGTTTGAAATACGAATTGGAGTTTGGTTTATGAAAAAAGTACTGGTCAGACTAGGTGTATTTCTTGTTTCTTTTATGATTGTTGTTACTTTCGTGGCAACATTCGCTTCAGCTGCAACTGTTTCACCGGTTCAAATTACCAGCATGTCTGTGGCTGATGATACTTATACACCAGTCAATGAGATTACCACTGATAATCTGTACCATATTACAATCAACTGGGAATCTACCGCTTCTACCGTGGCAGAAGGTGACTATTTTGATATTACCCTGCCCGATAAAGTCCAGTTCACAGCCACACAAAACACAACTCCAATTGAAGTTAAAGATCCTAACGGCGCAACCGTAGCTTGGGCTTACCCAACTCCAGCAGCAGGTAGCATCTTTGGTGGAACTCTGCATGTTGTTTATACAGACTATGCAAACACCCACACCCAGATTAGGGGTACTTTCCTCTCTGTCCGCTCTCTACGACCGCGACGCAATCAACGCAGGCGATAACACCCACATTGACTTTGGCGTTAACGGCACCGCTGTTCCTCTCAACATGATTGTTCGTCCAAAGAACACCATTGGCGAAGAGTGGCTTAACAAGTGGGGCGGACCTGTTACCGGTACCGAGTCCGAGGTACTTTGGTACGTTCGCCTTAACTACTCCGCTTCTAACATGACTGGCGTTGAGTTCTCTGACTCCCTCTCTGATAGAAACGGTGGCGACCTGCCAGCATCGGTAACCTACATTACCAACTCTTTCCACCTCTATCGTGCAGACTTTGATGGAACGGGTAACTTTAGCAACCTTCAGGAGGTCACCATTCCAAATGGTGCACTTTCTATTGCAGCTGACGGCCACTCCTACCACCTCAACCTGAGCGGCGTTGACTTCTCCCAGGGTCAGCGTTACCTCCTGCAGTATCGCACCACCTTTATCCCAGGTATGGCTCTGCATAACTATGGCGTGCTTACCAATGCTGGCGGTGCTCCAAGAAGCGAGATTGGCTTTACCTACTACTCTCCAAACAACTCCGGCGCCGCAATCGGCAATCTTGTCGGCCGCATCCGCATCATCAAGGTTGATGCTGACAATGCAACTACCCAGCTTCCAGGCGCAACTTTTAAGGTAACAAGCGTTGCTAACCCAGCTGATTCTTGGACTCTTACTACAGGCGCCGACGGAACTGCAACCTCCGAGAGGCTCACTACCGGCTCCTACACCATCGAAGAGCTCACTGCTCCAGATGGTTACGTACGCGACACCACCGTTTACACCGTAAACGTTGACAATCAGTCCGGCACTATCAAGATTATTGAGAACAAGAAGAACGCTCATGCAGACATTCCTGTACAGAAAGTGTGGAATGGCGCAGAGGGCGGAGCAGTAACTATTCACCTGCTCGCTAACGGCGTTGACACTGGTAAGACCCTTACCTTGAGCTCTGACAATAACTGGCAGGATTCCTTCACGGGTCTTGATGCTTATGCTGCTGACGGCTCCGAGATTACCTACACCATCTCTGAGGACGAGGTAGCCGGCTACACCAGCCAGATTACTGGCGACGCAACTCAGGGCTTTGTAGTCACTAATACCCAGGTTCCTCCAACTCCAGAGAAACCTGCTAAGACTCGCAAGAAGTCCAACCTCCCCTACACCGGAGATGCATCTTCTGTTGCTGGCGTCCTCTTTGGATCTTTGGCAGTACTGGGCAGTGCAGTTGCACTTAAGCGTCTCAAGTAAGCCTGACGCGCAATTGTAGCAGCACAGACGCGCAGCTCCACGCAACGTTACAAGAACGTCTTGTCCTCGTGGCAAGGCGTTCTTTTTTGGCGAGAAAAACGTCTATCTTGTGAGACTCCACAGAACTTCTCGCCTCCTTAATTGCATACAGAAAAATGACCTATTCGGAATCACGTATAAAAAGAGACTAATGTCCAGCATTTAGATTTATTAGGAGTAATATTTATCCATTTTTATTACGTTAAGCTGCACATAGTATGGAATGTTCGTTGTGAACAATTGTGAAGAACCTGTGAATTTAGCTGTACTTTATTTAAAAGGTATCAGAAAAAGAACCGATAAATTCCTTTGTACCTGCATAAATATTTGAACTTTAAAAAAAGCTATATAAATATATACAGAATCTCAAATAAATTCTCTTTGTAATAGGTGAAAATAGACGCATCTATTGTAAAGGAGTCCTGATGAACAAACGACTGTTTAAGCTGTTAAGTTTTGTCTTCATGCTGGTCCTGGCGCTTCCGCTTGCTGCAAAATCAGCTTTTGCTGAGACTGCAAGCACTGAAGCTGCTACAGGTACCCCTAAAGCGGTTGTCGCAACCATTACAGACTTTAGAGTTGAAGATCGTTTTGGTAATCCAACTACCGTTGTTAACAAGGCAAATGTGTATGCCATTGCTATGACGTGGGACGCCTCTGCAAACGCTAACGTAGAGCCGGGCGATTACTTTGACGTCACCCTCCCTAACGAGATGAGGTTTACCGCAGCTCATCCTGCATCTACCTTTAACATCACCGATGCAGCAACCGGCGAGGTCATGGCAGTAGCTCACGTCACCCCCGGTACCGATGGTTTTGGTGGAAACATGCGTGTTGTCTTTACCAACTACGTTAACAACCATACTGACCTGCGCGGTACCGCTCGACTTGGCTTTACCATTGATTCACATCGTGTTCAGACAGGTACCGGTAAATCTTTTATCTTTACTGTCTCTGGCAGCCCTGTTCCTGTAACGTTTGACGTCACCGCTCCTGGTACCATTGGTACTGAGTTCCTCTCCAAGTGGGGCAAGATTATTGAGGGCAACGCAAACGAGATTCAGTGGACCGGCCGCATCAACTACTCTGGTGGTAACTTCCACAACGTCCGTCTACACGACCAGCTATCCGACCAGGGCGGCGGCGACCTTCCTTCCGAGATTACCTATGTTCCAGGAACCTTTGAGCTTTGGAGCGCTCGCTTTGATGAGTACGGCTCAACCATTCCAGGAACTGCAACTCGCATTCCTATTACCCCAGGTATGCTCACCATTTCTCCTGATGGACAGTCGTTTGATCTTGACCTTTCTGGCATAGACCTCAGCAACGGTCAGAGCTTTAAGTTCACCTATCGCACCACGTACGTTCCAGGTGTTGCTCTGCGTAACCTCATCAAGATGTACTCCGATAACCCTGAGTACAGCTCCGATTGGGTATATCGCAACGCAACCTCCGGCGGAGAAGGTACTTCTACCATCATCGCTCGTATCCGTATCATCAAGGTGGATAAGAACGACCACAACACCAAGCTTGCGGGTGCAGTCTTTAAGGTGACCAGCACCACTGATCCATCCAAGACCTGGACTATTACCACTGGTGAAGATGGTACCGCTACCACCGAGAAGCTCCCTGCTGGCACCTACAAGGTTCAGGAGATTACCGCTCCTGCTGGCTACCAGCTCAATACCGATACGTATAACCTCACCGTTTCTGCAACCACCGGCGTTATTAAGACCGTTGAAGACGAGAAGACCCCAACAGTTGACGTACAGGTCAACAAGACATGGGTGGGAACTGTCGGCGGCCCTGTTACCGTCAGGCTCTACAAAGACGGCGTTGCTAGCACCGAGACAGTCACTCTTGACCAGACTAATAACTGGGCTGCAACATTTACTGGTCTTCTCCGCAACGATGCAACAGACGGTCACGTTATTGCTTACACCGTAGTAGAAGAGAATGTTCCTGCTGGATATACCAGCGCAGTCTCGGGCAACCAGACTGATGGCTTCACGGTTACCAACACCGAGATTCCACCAAACACTCCTCCTACCACGCCTCCAAATACGCCACCAAACACCCCACCAGCAACTCCTCCATCAGAGACTCCAAAGAAGCCAAAGAAGAAGCAGCCTAAGCTTCCTGAGACTGGCGACTTCTCCGAGATTGCTCTTGTTGCAGTAGCTACCGTGGGCAGCGTTATTACCACGCTTGGTTATGCTCTGAAGGATCGCCGTAAGTAAGGCAGCGTTGCGCAGCAAGTAACGCTATGAGCAAAAGTTGCTCGTACTTCTCGCGCCGGCTCCACGAACTTCTCGCACACGTCCCCGCTTCACACGTTGAAGCGGGGATTTTTTGTGGCAGGTTTGTTTCTATGCAGCACAAAGACGCAAAATTGCGTATAGTAGATGTTTGACAAAACGCATTGGGCAAAACGCAGATTAAACACAAAGGAGCCCCAATGGCCAGAAGGTCACATTCATCTCAGAATCACGGTCGCAACAGCCGTGATAAGCACGAAGATACCCCTGAGTACGATACAGAGGACTTCGCACAGGACGATTATGACGCTTATGATCAGGGCGCATATCAGCCTCGTACGCTCGGAAGTGTCAGAAGCGCTGGTGCAAGTTCTGCACGCAACAATCACGAATCCCACGGCTCCAGGTTTACGCGCGAGCCTTTGATTGGCCAGACCAACGTCGGTGACGAGTGGCCCGAAGAAGCCCCAGCTCAGCAGCAAAAACACACCCACTTTGCTGCACATCGAGCAGGTGCCGTGAGCCATGCGCCTTCGCGCGCAGAAGGCGTTGGCGCATACTCTAAGAAGCGCCAAGGTTCTTCTCGCAGTCGTGGTCTTAAGATCTTTGCCGGCATTCTGGGCACGTTGCTGCTGGTAGCAGGCGTAGCGTTTGCTTGGTGGATGCTGGACACTAACTCAAAACTCCGCCAGGGCTTGGATGCAAACCTACAGGCAACGCTGGTTCAGGTTGCTCCATCCGACCCGTTCTACATGCTGCTTCTGGGCGTGGATAAGGACGAAGGGCGCGCGGAGAACTGGGGCGATTCCGACGCAAACTTCCGCGCAGACACTATCATCCTGGCTCGCGTAGACCCTAAGAACAAGAAAATTACGCTGATTTCTATCCCCCGAGACACTATGGTTGACCTGGGAGAACACGGAAAACAAAAGATTAACTCCGCGTACAGCTATGGCGGCGCATCTGGAATGGTTGAGGCTGTTTCCAAGCTGGCAAACGTCAATATCTCGCACTATGCCGAGGTAGACTTTGAGTCGTTCACCAAGATTGTGGACTCCATCGGCGGCATTACGGTTAACCTGCCTGTTGCCGTTTCCGACATGCAATACTCGGGCATTGACCTGCCCGCGGGCGAGCAGCAGCTCAACGGCCAGCAAGCGCTTGGCCTTTCTCGCAGCCGTCACGCATACGACAACTACGGCGCCGGCGACTTCTACCGTGCGGCTAACCAGCGCATGATTTTGACGGCTATTGCCAAGAAAGTCCTGCAGCTGGATCCCGTTTCTATGTCGGGCGCTGTGTCCACCATGGCTGAGAGCGTAACCACTGACTTAAATGTTACCGATATCGTAGGCCTGGCCATGTCGTTTAGGGGCATGGACACCTCCAAGGATATGTATTCTGCACGCACGCCAACAACGTCCGAGCTTATCGACGATGTGTGGTACGAGATTGTCGATAAGAGCGCGTGGAAGACCATGATGGACCGCGTGAACCAGGCGCTGCCTCCTCTGGAGGATGCAAGCACCGATGAAACCGCAGGTATCGTAGGTACTGTTGCGGGCGACACCTCCACGGCGGATAGCATCAAGCCAGACTACACCGGAGAGGTTGCCGTGCTCAACGGCACCGATGTTCAAGGACTTGCAGCTCAGAAGGCTGGCATCCTGAAGACAAAGGGCTACACCGCCTACGCCGACAGCTCGCTTGAGCATCCAACCGACTCGATTGTTGTCTATGACGGCACGCGTACGGGCCTGGCAAAGGCTGTTGGCGTTGCAAAAGCGCTGGACATCCCTACCGCCAACATCAAGGCAAACGATGGCAACTACCCCACCGACGTGGACATTACCGTAGTCCTGGGCACCGATCAGGCTCCTAAGCGCTAACGGCTCGCAGCGGCTCGCAGCACGCGACCCGCAGCGACACGCGACCCGCAGCGACGCGCGACGCGCGGCCCGCTACGGCGTGCGTCACACAGCGCGCTACCCCACCCCACACAAAAACGGGCGAGAAGACCGATCTTCTCGCCCTTTTCATGTTAACTGTAAGCGGTTTTGTGGCTTAGACGTTGAAGCGGAAGTGCATGACGTCGCCGTCCTCGACCACGTACTCCTTGCCCTCGATGCGTAGCTTGCCCGCAGTCTTGCAGCCAGCCTCGCCGCCCAGCTCAACGTAATCGTTGTAGCTGGCAACCTCGGCCTTGATGAAACCGCGCTCAAGTCAGAGTGAATGACGCCGGCGGCCTCGGGAGCCTTTGCGCCAATGCGGACGGTCCACGCCCTGACCTCCATAGGGCCAGCGGTAAAGTAGCTCTGCAGGCCAAGCAGCTTGTATGCTGCCTGAGCAAGCGTCTCCAGGCCGGAGTGCTCAAGTCCCAGGGACTCCAGATACTCTGCAGCCTCCTCTGGATCAAGGTCAGCAAGCTCGGCCTCAACACCTGCGCAGACAGGGATGGACTGAACGCCGTTGATGACAGGAGCCGGCTCGGTAAGCATGTCCTCGTCAACGTTTGCGACGTACAGGATTGGCTTCATGGTAAGCAGGAAAAGATCGCGAGCAGCCAGGCGCTCCTCGTCGGTCATCTCCATGTCAGCGGCGCGATTGCCCTCGTTGAGCCACTCCTGAAGGCGCTTTGCCACGTTGAGCTTGGGCTGGAGGTCCTTATCGCGCTTGGCCTCTTTCTCCAGTTTAGGCAAGGCGCGCTCAATGGTGCCCAGGTCAGCCAGGATAAGCTCCGTCTGAATGATGTCCACGTCCTCGTCAGGATTGACGCGACCCTCAACGTGAATGACGTCGGGATCTTTAAGTAACGAACAACCTCGCAGATAGCGTCGGTGTTGCGGATGTTTGCCAGGAACTGATTGCCCAGGCCCTCGCCCTCGTTTGCGCCCTTGACCAGGCCAGCGATGTCCACAAACTCAACGGTTGCAGGCATGATACGGCCAGGATTGACAATCTCGGCCAGCTTCTGGAGCCTTGCGTCGGGTACGTCAACGATGCCCACGTTAGGGTCGATGGTGGCAAACGGATAGTTTGCGGCCAGGCCACCCTTGCGGGTCAGCGCGGTGAACAGCGTAGATTTACCAACGTTTGGCAGGCCAACGATACCAATTGAAAGCGACATGTGAGTCCTCTTGTTGTCGGTGGACGGTTACGGTTACTTGCGTTTCTGGCGAGAAGAACGAGCAGCTAGAAGCGTTGTGCTCTGTGTTAGCAGCCGCGTGCTACTCCCCATTATCCTCTTTTTGGAGGTTGTTGTGCGGCGGCTTCCTCATCCGAGTCCTCGGTAATCGAGTCCGCCAAGTGTTTGAGCTGCTCTTTGCCGGTGTCAAAAATGAAGCGAGCTTTACGGCGAGCCAAAGCCTCAAGACGCTCGGTCTCCTCGGCCTTGCGGTCACGAACAACCAGCTCAGAGGTATCCATCGGCACCATCGTAAGCGCGCCGGGTTCTGGGCAAACAATTTACGCAGGCCTCGCAGTTGACGCAGAACGGCATCTTGATGGTCAGCTTGCCACGTTCGTCGATGTCGATAGCGTGCGTCGTGCAGGTATTTTGCAGTCTCCGCAAACCGTGCACTTTGCTGGAATCCCAGATAGGAGCCTCGAGCTTCACGTAAGGGAGCAAGGTCTGGGTCGTGCTGAAGAGCGCCCATGACCAGACGACGATCCTGCGTGAGCATGGACTGCCTCATGTCTGTAGTGCGAAGGCCCATCACGTCATCGAGTTGTGTCTGGAGTTTATCCAAGGAACGAGCGTGATCATTAATGCGGTCAGCAATTGCCTTTGCACCCGCAAGAATAGGAGTTGAAGCAGATACCAGGCGCTCTGCACCGTTCATCGCGTTAGAGATGAACTGCGAGCGGATATACGCACGCGTGAAGTTGTGGTTGAGGTTATTGCCGTCGACCTCAAGACCAACCGTAGCGCCCGTCCACTCCTCAGCGGTAGCGATGGCCTGGGTATATGCCTCCTCGCCAGTGGTGGTGCGACAACGGTCGCAAACGCCCAGCGGCAGGTAAACGCTTACGTTGTCAAAGTCCGTAAGGATCGAGAACCAAATGTCGGCCGAAAGCATACCCACGCAAGGCAGGCAAATCTCGTTGCCCTCAGGTTTCTCGCCAGCGCACGCGTGCAGGTAATGTAGCACTGCTCATACGCGGAAGCCGCGCGAGCTACCTGGTCATACAGCATGCGGGACGTGTGGCGGCGCGTATTAAACGTCTCGGTTGGGCACGCAGCAACACAGAGGCCGCACTGCAGGCACGCCTCATCGTCGATACGTACGGACTGGTTGTGGATATCAATGCAATTAGCTGGGCAAACGTCAAGACAGCGAGAACATGCCTCGACTTTTCCCGAGGCGCACCTCAGGCAGCGATTAGCGTTTGACCAGGGGATTTCCTTGTAGTCCATTGGCTCGAACGGTTTGTCCGAATTTGGGTCAATAGACAGGCTTCCCATCAGCGCGTCGAGCGGGTTAGAGAGCACCTGGAGGGAGTCCTGGATATCAATGAGGTCGTCGAGAAAATCTCGCTCCTCGTTACGATTCTGGTTCTGAGCCATGGTGCCTCCTCTCCTTTGGCGCGTGGCGAATGGTTCAAGTATGCGAGCTGGTCGCATGGACCGAGCGTAGTCGCAAATAAATATTCTAACCTGTAGCGACCAATAATTCCGCTCAAATGGCGTCACATTCATACGATTTCGATTAATGGACGATGAGCGGATAAACGTTGCAGCCGTGACAAGACGGGTTTCTCGCCTGCGACAAGACGGGTTTCTCGCCAAGTGGGCGCAGCGGCAAAAAAATCGGGCCCAGCGAGGGGCTGGACCCGATTGAAGTGACGCGAAGGCGCGAATTAGTACATGCCGCCCTGGCCGCCCTGAGCAGCTGCGCGAGAAATGGACTCCTCGATGGTGGTGTCCTTTGGCATCTCGGAAACAGTTGCCTCGGTGATGAGGATGAGGGATGCAACGGAAGCTGCATTCTGGAGTGTGGTACGGGTGACCTTAACTGGGTCAAGAACGCCCATCTCAATCATGTCGCCATACTGGCCGGAAGCGGAGTCAAGACCCTGACCGGTTGGGAGTGCCTTGATCTTCTCGACAACTACGCTGCCCTCGAAGCCAGCGTTGTTAGCGATGGTGCGGACTGGAGCCTCAAGTGCCTTGCGGATGATCTCAACGCCGATCTTCTCGTCTGCATCAGAGGTCTGAACGCTGTCAAGGACGGAGGAAGCAGCCAGGAAGGAGACGCCGCCACCTGCGACGATGCCCTCCTCGACAGCTGCGCGAGTTGCCTGAAGTGCGTCCTCGATGCGGTGCTTGATCTCCTTGAGCTCAACCTCGGTAGCTGCGCCAACCTTGATGACTGCAACGCCGCCGGCGAGCTTAGCAAGACGCTCCTGGAGCTTCTCGCGGTCGAAGTCAGAAGTGGTGTTCTCAATCTCAGCCTTGATCTGGGTGATACGGTCATCGATTGCGTCCTTGGAACCAGCGCCACCAACGATGGTTGTGGTCTCCTTGGTTACCTTGACGGACTTAGCGCGACCGAGCATCTCTGCGCTGATCTCGTTGAGGTTAACGCCAAGCTCCTTGATGACTGCCTGGCCGCCGGTGAGAACAGCGATGTCCTCGAGCATGCGCTTACGACGGTCGCCGTATGCAGGAGCCTTGATTGCGCAGACGTTCAGAACGCCGCGGAGCTTGTTGAGAATGAGGGTGGTCAGAGCCTCGCCGTCGACGTCCTCGGCCATGATGAGCAGAGGTGCTCCCTGCTTCTGGACTGCCTCAAGGATAGGCAGGATGTCCTGGATGGAGGAAATCTTGTTGTCGGTCATGAGGATGTAAGGATTGTCCAGCTCAGCGGTGAGAGTCTCGTTGTTGGTTGCGAAGTAAGGGGAAACGTAACCCTTATCAAACTGCATGCCCTCAACGGTGTCGATGTCGATGCCGAAAGTCTGGGACTCCTCAACGGTGATGACGCCGTCCTTGCCGACAACGTCCATAGCGTCGGAAATCTTACCACCGATGACTGGGTCACCTGCGGAAATGGTACCAACGGAAGCAATCTGCTGCTTAGTTGAGACCTCCTTGGCGATGCCCCTCATCTGAGCGACGACAGCCTCAACGGCCTTGTCGATACCGCGGCGAATTGCGATTGGGTTTGCACCAGCTGCAACGTTGCGGAGGCCCTCGTTAACGATGACCTGTGCAAGCAGGGTTGCGGTGGTGGTACCGTCGCCGACGGTGTCGTTAGTCTTAGTTGCTACCTCTTTGACCAGCTGAGCGCCCATGTTCTCTACTGGGTCCTTGAGCTCAATCTCGCGAGCAACGGAGACGCCGTCGTTGGTGATGGTTGGTGCGCCGTAAGAACGCTGCAATGCGACGTAGCGACCCTTAGGTCCAAGGGTGGTGGTTACGGCATCTGCCAGGGTGTTTACGCCCTTAGCAAGCTTGGCACGAGCGTCGGTGCCAAAATCGATATCTTTAGCCATGGTATTCCTCCAAAATAGCTGAACTTACAAGTAAAAAGCGGACGAACAAGCTGCGAGCGACCAAGCTGCAAGCGGACGAGCTGCAAGCGACCAAGCTGCAAGCGGACGAGCTGCGAGCAAACGAGCGGCGAGCAAACGAGCGGCGAGCGACTAGTCCTCGAGAACTGCAAGGATATCGTCAGCACGAAGAAGCAGGAGCTCCTCGCCGTCTACCTTGACCTCGGTGCCACCGAACTTTCCATAAAATACCTGATCGCCGACTTTGACATCAAGAGCAATACGATTGCCATTCTGATCAAGCTTGCCAGTTCCAACTGCAAGAACCTCACCACGCTGTGGAAGCTCCTGTGCTGCGGATGCAATGTAGAGACCAGAGGATGTCTTCTCCTCTTTTGGAGCAGGCTTTACCAGAACACGATCTCCAAGTGGCTTCAAATTCATAATGAAAACCTCCCTTTCGGGCCAAGCCCGATATTGGCGCCAAGCGCCCTTTTCCAACGCTATTAGTTATTCCACACGGGAAAACAATTTATACGAAATATTGTGAAAATCTTACAAAACCGACTTAGATTTTCTGTAGGCGTGCAGTATAAGCCGTCAACGGTTATACGGAACAGGTGGGCGCTCGTGACACGCGTGTGCTACGGGCGGATGACATGCGACTAACCGCAGCTAACGCAAGCTCCAAGCTGTGTCCACCTGCGATTTCTTACCATTATCATAATTTTTGGTGCAAATATTCGTTGCGTGCATATTCTGCTAGTGATATTCGTGATTTTGCATAGGAAAAATGAACATCTCTTTGGGAGGGTCAAATTTGGGTAAAAAACGCGTTTAGTTGGGGATGAAATGAAGTATTCAGAAAAATTGCATCTACATTTTACCAGGTGGCAAATTCTATCCAGATTTTTTTGATTTTTTTATCCAGAACAAAAACACCAGGTAGATTTGATGCATAGAATCACACAATTTTTGTAAACCCCAACTAAACGCATTTTTTACCACTTGAGGGCTATTTTTGGGGCAAAATCACCTCTTCCCTACTCGTAGCAAAAATCAACCTGCATAAAAGTATCCGGCTATTCATTTTCATGAATAGCCGGATACTGAACGTCTAAGAAATACGTCCTACCACGCTACGATCTGCCGCGCTACGCTCAACCACGCGCGCTTACGCCTCCAAGCTCTCCAGTTCAGAGAGCCAGAGCGAGCTAGAAGCGTCGGATGGCATGCGCAGATCGCCGCGCGGAGACAACGAAACCGAACCAACCTTTGGTCCGTCGGGCATCGCCGAGCGCTTAAACTGCTGCGAGAAGAAGCGGCGGTAGAACACCTTTAGCCAGCGCACGATAGTCTCGTGGTCGTAAATCTCCTGGTCAGTGCCTGTGCCAAACGCACACTCGGCAAGACGTAGAACCTTGAGTGGACCACTTCCGTGACGAAGCACGTGGAATAAGAAGAAATCGTGCAACTCGTATGGGCCAACCAGGTCCTCCGTCTTCTGCTCAATGGAACCGTCTGCCGCGGATGGCAGCAGCTCAGGAGAAACCGGTGTGTCCAGAACGTCGCGCAAAACGTGAGCAATTTCGTCCTCGCCCTGCTCCTCATAAGCGTCTGCGCAGTAATCAACAAGGTACCTGACCAGCGTCTTTGGCACCGATGCATTTACGCCATACATGGACATCTGGTCACCGTTATACGTTGCCCAACCAAGCGCCAGCTCGGAAAGGTCGCCCGTGCCAATGACCATGCCGCTCACCTGATTGGCAACGTCCATCAGAATCTGCGTGCGCTCGCGAGCCTGGGCGTTTTCGTACACAACGTCGTGAACATCCTGGTCGTGGCCGATATCGGCGAAGTGCTGCAACACAGAATCCACAATGGAAATCTCGCGCAGGTCGGCGCCAAGCGACTGCACCAGCTCAATCGCGTTGGTGTACGTTCGATCCGTGGTGCCAAATCCCGGCATCGTCACAGCTACAATGCCCGAACGGTCGTATCCCAGCTGGTCAAACGCTCGCACCGTGACGAGAAGGGCCAGCGTGGAGTCAAGTCCTCCCGAAATGCCAATAACCGCGTGGTCAGAGCCGGTGTGTGCCAGTCTTGAAGCCAAACCGTGAGCCTGAATCGACAGAATCTCCTCGCAGCGTGTTGCGCGCGCGTCATCCATCGCGGGCACAAACGGATGCGGATCAACGTACCTGGTCAGCGGCGTGCGGATAGCAATCTCGTCGTCACCCTCACCCTCACCATCAAACTCCAGCGAGAAATACGTGGTCAGATGCTTGTAATCCTCCGGCGTCGGAGCAACCTCAAACGTCGACGTGCGCCTGCGGTCAGCCGCCAGCGACAGCACGTCAATCTCGGACACCGCGATACCCTCGCCAAACACGCCAGAATCGGCGAGTACACGGCCATTCTCGACAACAAGATCATGGCCCGAGAAAACCAAATCGGTCGTAGACTCGCCCTCGCCAGCACTGGCGTAAACGTAGCCGCAGATCAGATGCGCGCTCTGTTGCGCAACCAGCTGACGACGGTACGCGGACTTGCCGGCCAGCGCGGGCGACGCGGACAGGTTGCAGATTAGCGTGGCGCCGGCGACGGCATGTGCGTTTGACGGCGGCATGGGCACCCAGAGGTCCTCGCAGATCTCCGCGCCCACGACCAGCTCAGGGATGGTGTCGCACGCAAACAGCTGGTTGGTACCAAACGGAACCTCACCGAGCAGACCAAAGTCCACGCTGGTGACGGTCTTGGGGCCAGAAACAAAGTGTCGGCCCTCGTAAAACTCGTTGTACATGGGCACGTAGCGCTTGGGCACCAGGCCCAAAAGCTCTCCCCTAAAGAGAACGGCGGCGCAGTTGTAGAGCTTGCCGGCCACGCGAACAGGCAGTCCTAGCAGTAGCAACGCGTCGACGTCGGCCGTGCGAGCAGCAATGGAAACCAGGCCGCGCTCGGCTGCGTCCAGGAGCGCATCCTGCCAGAACAGGTCCTCGCAGGTGTAGCCCGTAATGCAGAGCTCGGGCAGCACGACCACCTTGGCGCCGCGATTACCTGCGGCTTCTTCGATGGCAGCCAGACAGCTCTCCACGTTAAACGCCACGTCGGCCACGCGGACGCGCGGCGTGATACTTGCAACTTTGATGAATCCGTCTTGCACAATGGTCTCCTTACATGCCGCTTGGGACAACGGGCGCCGCATCCGACGACCACGATCCCAGCTGCGCGTTGGGGTTTGCGTCCAAGGTCAATGGCGAGAAACCCTGCGTACGGTAGCTGCGAAGTGCGCCCACGGCAATCATTGCGGCGTTGTCGCCGCAAACCGACATCGGAGGCACCGTCACTCGAACGCCCATACGACCAAAGGTTTCCTTATATGCAGCTCTGAGCGCAGGGTTTGCAGCTACGCCGCCACCCACGCAGAAATCGGAGACGCCCGTCTCCTCAACAGCGGTTTTAGCCTTTGCAACCTGCACGTCAATAACTGCCTGCTCAAACGAGGCAGCCAGATCTGGCAGATTGATTGCTCTACCTGCGCGATTCTCGCCCTCAATGTAGGTGATAACGGCTGTCTTCAGGCCAGAAAGGCTGAAAGGAATAGTCGCCGCTGTGCATCATTGCGCGCGGGAAGTGGATGGCCTTAGGGTTGCCCTGAGCTGCAAGTTTGCTGATTACGGGGCCGCCTGGATAACCCAGACCCAGCGCCTTAGCAACCTTGTCAAAGGCCTCGCCCACAGCGTCGTCGATGGTGGAGCCCAGGACCACGTAATCTCCCCAGGCACGCACGTGTACCAGCATAGTATTGCCGCCCGAGACCAGGCTGGCCACAAACGGCGGCTCCAGGTCGGGTGTCTCAAACAGGTTGGCCAGCAGGTGGCCTTCCAGGTGATGCACGGGAATAAGCGGCAGGTCAGTGGCCACGCAGAAGCCCTTGGCAAACGCCACGCCTACAACAAGCGCGCCGACAAGGCCTGGACCTGCGGTAACACCAACGGCGGCCAGGTCAGACGGCACCAGCGTGTCGCAACCAAAGTGCGCACCCGCGCGGGCCATGGTCTCCTCGAAAAGACCCACGATAGCCTCGGTGTGCTTGCGAGAAGCAATCTCGGGCACGACGCCGCCAAAGCGAGCGTGGAAGTCAATTTGCGTTGCGACAACGTTTGCGCAGACCACACCGTGTGAATCCATGATGCACATGGCGGTCTCATCGCAAGAGGACTCCAGACTGAGAATCAAATCCCCCGCTTCGCGGAGCGCCGCAAGCGTCTCTTCAGAGCGCTCACCTGCAACAATAGGCCACGGGACGCACTGATGCGTGAGGCTCAGGGTTTCTGGCCTCAAAGCCAGCGCCAACCGCCAAAGGCAGCTGCGCCGTCATCAAAAGCGCCGCACAATCCGGGCCGTAATACCCCGGGCGACGGCCAACCTCAGCAAATCCCAGCTTGCTATAGGCGCCCTGAGCTGGAGCGTTATCCTCCTCCACCTCAAGGGTAATTGCAGACGCACCCAGCATCTGAGCATCGTATGCCACGCGTTCTACCAGCTTGGATGCAATTCCCTGGCGGCGACGCTCGGGCGCGACCACCACTTCTTCCACCTCAAACTCAGCTCCCTGCCAGACGACCGCCCGCAAAAGCCGATGACCGTTCCGCGGTCGTGAGCCAGCCACCAGCTGCGCCCAACGCCCGAAAGCTCGTCATAGAACGTCTGCTTTGACCAGGCCGAATGTGCAGCATCCGCATACGTTGCCGCCTCAAGCTCCGCCACCTGATCCAGATCGTTCACCGTCATCGGACGAAGCTGCAGGTGAATATCGGCCAGCGCATCATCCACGCCGGTCAGAGCCACCGTTGCCGGCTCCTTCAAGCCCAAACGCTTGCGCTCCGACTCCTCCGCGTCCGAAAGTCGCGTGTAAATGGGCAGCACCAGCGCCGGATCACCCGCGCCCGCCTGCTGATACTCGGGCATGCACACCGCGCGTACCAGTCCTTCTCCTGTTGGGAACCACGTTGCTTCATCGGTGTATGTCGAGAAACCCGCGCACTCAAAACGCTCACGGTACTTCACTAAACCATTACCTGTAAGCGTGAGCTGGGCCTTATCAGTCCTGCTCGACCACTCCTCTACACAAGCGTCTGCCTTGAGGACGGTCTCTACCGGGAACGTTCTATGTGCTCCAGCGTCATCCAGCAGGTAGATGCCCGGATAGACCTCGCCGCGCATGGCGTCTGCAACAACGCCAACGGTGCCGCGCACGCCCGCCTTCCACGCGCTGAACGCCATGGCATCAAGCGCGCTTGCACCGTAAAGTGGCAGACCAGAGCCGCACGCAATGCCTTTTGCAGTAGCCACGCCAATGCGGACTCCCGTGAACGAGCCAGGTCCTCTACCTGCGATTACAGCGTCAACGTCGGCCATAGTTAGGCCAGCCGCGTTTAGCGCCTCCTGGACCGAACCCACAAGCTCCACGTTTGCCTGACGACGACACAGGTGATCCGTTGACGCTAGTACCTCAACGTCGAACCCGCCGTCCGTTGCGCTCGCACCATCTGCCGCAGCCGAATCAGCGGCGCTGGTATCGCGCCTGGTCAGACGCGCGACCGTACACGCAAGCATGTCTGTAGACGTATCAACCGCAAGCACCACGTTTGTTTCATTTTTTATAGCAAGCATAAACACTCTTCTCGGCGTAAAAACGCCCTCTAGAACGCCTCTATTTTTTTCTCTTGTAACTCTATAACTATACGCTAAAGCCACGCCCGCAAACAGCGCGAGTCCTAACCCCGTATAACTTTTTACGCAGCGACTGTTTGAACAGGAAAAAATATTTGCTTTAAATCACTCGAATTCTGTACTTAATACATACAAAATGGCGAGAAAACCTTCGTTGCTCAGACTTCTAACGCTAACCTGCAGAAGCAGCTTAAATGGAGCGTAAGCTACCCGTTTTTGCACTATGAATTTTTTTGTTAAGCTGAAATCTTAAATTTGTATATAGATAAAAACCCTGTATAATTATTTCAACATGACCGGTTCCGCTATAGCTTTTTGCATAGTCCAGGGCCGGTCCTACTTTTTTATAAAGGTGATTATATGTCTGAAGCTCATCTAATAAAAAGTTTTAAAACCTATGCTGATCAGGTCTGTATTTTTAAAAAGACCGAGGCATGATTATTGATGACCCGCAAAAAGCAGAAACAATATTGTCCACCATTAATTACTACAGACTGAGTGGATATTGGTATCCCTTTATGGACAAAAAACATAGTTACTTTAATCAGAAGATTTCATTTCAGGATATTCTTGATCTATACAACTACGACATGCAGCTCAGGATGTATTTATTCAACCAATTATCAAAAATTGAAATTGCTTTCAGGACTTTAATTGGTCACGAACTGGGTGAATACGATGAACAAATTCATCTAAAACCAAACTCATTGGGAACTTGCGCTCTAAACAAAAAATATTACAACCAATGGATCAAACGTTACAATAAAGCTCTTTCCGACTCCAAAGAACAATTTGTCAAACATCATAAAGAGCATTATGGGGGAATTCTCCCTATCTGGGCCGCCGTAGAGATAATGGATTGGGGTATGCTGTCACATCTTTATCAAATGTCTCCCAATGATGCTCAAATTGCAATGTCTGAAAAATGTGGTCTGACTACAGCGCAACTCGGATCATGGCTTAAAAGTCTAAATGTTGTTAGGAATTTATCAGCGCATCATGCTCGTATGTATAACCGCGTTTACGATATAAAACCAAAGTTGCCTCAAAATAAAAAGTGGCAACCAATTGAAAATAATAAAAAGCATATCTTTGGTTTTATGACAATGATTGAAGTACTTATATCAGATTTCAATTTAGAACATGACGAAACACTGGAATCTATTCTCCAAAATTTTTCCTCAAGATGAAGCAATTAGAAATCGTGTCATGGGAGTACCGTCTAATTGGAAATCAATACTGAATGACATTATCTCTAGCTAATACCACAACCAAAAGAGCCTCCTATGAACTGCCTCCCATTTCTTGGACATAAGAAATGGGAGGCAGTTCATATGCGGGTGATTTTGTGTTTCGCGCGTTACACGCGCTCAACAGGCTAAAGCCTCGAACAGAAAAAAGGCAGCTCACCCAGAGCTGCCTTCAACGCACACTATGTCTCCGCAGCACCTAGACTGCGTGCTCTGTCTCAGCTCCCTTTTCCTCCTTGAGAAACTGCATATCCAGAGCCTTAATAAACGGCAGGTAGATTGCCATATCAATCAAAATCAATATGAGCTGAAGTAAAGCGCCCTGCCATCCGCACAGAAGAAATCCCGAGATCAAAGGAGGGGTACTTCCAGGCAGCATAATACCGTTGCACAGAGGCACCAAGCCGGCGCTCATTGCGAACCACGCAATTAAAACGTTAACAACCGGCGTAAAAATCAGAGGAATTGCCATAATGGGGTTCAGTACTATCGGCAGTCCGTACATGACGGGCTCGTTAATACCAAAAATACCAGGCACAATGGAAATCTTTGCAATGTCTTTTGCACGGCGAGAATTGCAGAACAAAAATATCACAATCAACAGTGAGAGGGTTGATCCTCCGCCACCAAACAGCGCAAAGAACGCATCAAACTCTCGATTGATAATGTTGGGTAGCGCAGTGCCGGCGGCAAAGGCGGCCTGGTTTTCCAGCGTAAGCGCAGTCAAAATCGGCGTAAAAATAGGGCTCGTAATGTTTGACCCGTTAATGCCAAAGAACCAGAAAATGCCCTGAATAATGTAAGCAATCGCCAAGGCCCACACGGTTCCGCCAAGCATGGTCAGTGGAATCTGCAACATGGAATAAATGCAGGTAAACGCATCTCCCCAAGGGGTAAGTGCAAACAAAACGCTAATAGCCCACACTGCGGCAAAACGCGAGCGCCATCGGAACCAGAGCACTAAACGCAAGCGAAACAGACGTAGGAACACCCTCCGGCATCCTAATAACCCAGTTCTTCTTGATAGCAAATCCAAAAAAATGGACACCGACAAAAAAAGCCTACGATAATCGCTACAAACACACCCCTCGCGCCGGTCCACGCAAGAGGAATGCTCTCCACCAAAAATGGCTGAGAAGCTCCCTGGGGCAAAAAAACTCAGTCACCTGAGGCATCAAAATAAACCAGCTGACGAGCGAAACCATACCAGCAGAAACTCGATCCTCTAAACCAAGTTGATCAGCAAAGTTGTAGCCAATCTCGAACGACAAAAAAATATTGCCATGAGCGAAACAGTGCAGGCAGAAGGAATGGCCAACAGCGAGAAAAAGCGACTTGCCCTGAATCGTAGTGGACTTCAAGAAATCAACCCACGCTGGGATTGGCAGATTACCTACCAGCGTAAACATTGATCCGATGATAAGGATTGGCATGAGCATGGCAAAAAGAGTCGCGCATAGTAAGAAGATATTTATTCTTACTCACCAACTCTGCCATTGGCATAAAGCTTCTTCTCTAGGCCTTGCGCTACATTCATATTGTCCCCAAAACAGCACGTAAATCCCTACAAAATTCAGAAGTGAGAATCTTATAACAAATGCAACGATAGCCGTCTAGCACAGGGTCATTCACATAAAATTCACCTGCAAACAACACCAAACCCATTTCAAATACCTTAAATTTGTTATTAAAAAACCTGGCGAGAAGATTACTCCTCTCGCCAGGCGACTAATTTTCCATTTCAGCATTGATGCAATAACCAAACAACCCCGCTAGTCTCTAACAAATCCAAACGGGAATTCAGGTTTCACATAATCCAACAAAAATAGTTCGTCTTCTGGGATACGTCCTACAACATTACGGGTTCCATCGTCCTCAAAATCTCTTAGAGCAACTTCGACTTCTCCCAAATAATGAGACAGGTTGTCATTCACCACTAATACATCTCCGCGCTTAATATGACGATTTACGCGCTGGCGAGCAGGAATTGAAGTGGAGTACTCAAACATCCTAGGTACTGAAGAACGCAGATAATACTCAGATGCATCGCCACGCGTTACGTGGTTGAACTGATACAAAACGTTCTTCTCGACCTCAGTTACACCCAGAATCAAATTCAACCTTGAACGTTACCTTAGTAGTATCAACAGCGGCTAATGCGGCAAGTTCCTCTTCAGAAGCAAAAGCAATTGCCAATCATAATGTCGTCAATAAGGCCAGTTGCCAGCAGGTGTCTTGCCTGCAAATCAATAGAACGAGTACGGTCATCTTCGCAGGTAGGAAGACCGTCATAAACCGGCCATGGACCAAACGTGTTATCCTGCTGACTCGTCACAAATGCTGCCTGAGTTAAACCCATACCAAAAATAATGCTCGGAGAATTCAATAAAAGCGTTTCTCGCTCAAGCCAGAAAAATCTCTGTGGATAAAAAAATTGTGACAAACGCACATATTGCGACGATATGCACCACGCTCAATAAGTAGATCAAGCGACAGCATCTGACTGGCATTAAACTCAACCGCAATGCCATAAGGATTTCTTGTCAGAGCAATGTCCTGACGGTCTCCCAAATGCCCATCAAGACGAATAATATCAACACCCATCTTGGCAAAAACAGAAATATCAGTTGCCGTTGCCCCTAAGTGCTGGAATACGCGCGGATTGGTATCCACTGCAACAGTAAACCCATACCCATGAGCGCGGTCCATAAACTGCGAAAAACTCCGCTACTGTCTCTTCTGGTGACTTATCCACAGAAAGTAAGCATGTGAAAATGCGCGAGAAACCATAGCTACTTGCTAATGCCATGTAGGCATCATCGGCTTCAGGTGTTGAGTGCTCTGGATAAAGAGAAATTCCAAGCCTATGCATCACTTCCTCCAATCAAGCGTACAGGTTGATACCTGGCACAGCGTCTCAGCGTTGTACCAGGTACAGCTCAAATACAAAAGTTTTACAGCACGACAGAATCAAGATCGATAGAGTCAAAGTCTTCCAGCTCAGTAGAAGATTCCTCGGAGGCTGCGGCCTCTTCCTTCAGATATTCCTTATCCAACGTCTTGATGAAAGGCAGATAAATAAAGATGCCCAGAATAATCAAGAAGAGCTGCAGGACAGCGCCTTGCCAACCACTCAGCAGGAATCCAGAAACCAGAGGAGGAGTAGTCCAAGGAAGCATGACGCCATTGCACAGAGGTACTAAACCAAGATCCATGATGAAGTACGCAATGATGATGTTGACCACTGGAGTGAGGATAAAAGGAATCAACATAACTGGGTTAAGAACAATAGGAAGACCAAAGATAATTGGCTCATTGATACCAAGATACCAGGAGCAACAGAAATCTTTGCCAGATCTTTAATACGCTTGGAATTGCAGAACAGAAGCATTGCAATCAGCAGAGAGAGCGTAGAACCGCCGCCGCCAAAGGTTGCAAAGAAGGTCTCGAACTCACGGTTAACAATGTTGGGAAGTGCTGCGCCAGCAGCAAATGCAGCCTGATTCTCAAGCGAAAGTGCCGTAAGAATTGGTGTGTAAATTGAACCAGTAACGCTGGAGCCGTGGATACCAATAAACCAGAATCCACTTGCCAAGACATAACTAAATGCCAGAGCCCAAACAGTTCCACCAAGTGAAGTCAGAGGAGCCTGAAGAATTGCATAAATGAAGTTAAAGGCGTTGCCCCATGGGGAAATGATAAAGACAATTCCAACCAGCCATACGGCGGTAAATGCAACGGTCATAGGGATAAGAGCGCTAAATGCACGGGCAACAGTAGGAGGAACGCCCTCTGGCATCTTAATGGTCCAGTCTTTTTTGATGACGTAACCAAATACGCCTACTGCAAAAAATCCTACAATCATGGCAATGAAGACGCCTTTTGCACCCGTCCATGCAAGAGGAATACTGTCTACCAGGAATGGCTCCACGCCCTCTTCAGGTGAAAACTCAGTCACCTGAGGCATAAGGATGAACCAACCTACCAAAGAAACAATACCTGCTGACGCACGGTCTTTAATACCAATGTGCTCGGCAAAGTTATAGCCAATGTTAAAAGCAAGGAAGATTGCCATGAGCGAAACAGTACATGCGGAAGGAATAGCCAGCAGAGCAAACAGCGATTTATCTGGCTGAACCATCGTAGTCTTCAAAAAATCAATCCACGCAGGAATTGGGAAGTTGCGAAGCAAAAGTAAACATAGAGCCAATAATCAGGATTGGCATGACCATTGCAAACGAATCTCGCATGGTCAAAAGGTATTTATTTTTACCAATCATTTCGGCCAGCGGCATAAGTCGCTTTTCAAATACATCCATCGTTTTCATAGAACCCTCCAAACTAACAACTCTCCATTTTTTTATAAAATCACAGATAAAACGTATAGTGAGAAACCCTATGCAGTAGAACCACGCTTAATCAAAGAAATGGCCATCTTAAGCACACGCTCGCCATTCAAGTTGCCGTAATCCGCTGACTCAATAACGCCAACAGGAATTTTTTTGCTCCGTATTTTTGCGTTTACATCGTCAAAGCTAAAACGAACCTGAGGTCCCAGTAAAATGCAGTCAGGGAGTGTTGTGCTCCACCTGGAAATCAATCGAGGTAGAAGAAAATGCTTCAACCTTTACTTGAATTCCATGGGCATCAGCAACCTCTTGCATCTTGTTTGCAAGCATACTTGTGGACATACCTGCACTACAAAACAAATCAATCTTTTTTTCATACCTACTTCCTTTCACTCACCACTGCTCGTAGTTACTTGCTTACAAAGCTCAACAATTTGCACTGCCAAATCGTGTGTTGTAAGTGCACACATCAAAGTGATCTTGTCCGTGGACCATCAACAAAGACAGTGGCTTGTTATCCTGTCCGATAATTTCTTGCTGAATCCGTTCCATCTGAAACTCATGCGCTCGATTTAACGATTCTGAACTCTGTTTCAACAGCTCATCTGCCTGGTCAAACTTTCCTAAACGAGCGCACTTGATTGCTTGTATTGCATAGCTTTTTGCATCCCCACCATGCACAACCAAGTTGGTGACAATAGCCTCTACCTCTCTTTCATCCATTCCTATCCCTCTTTCTCAAACCATCACCTGACGATGTAATTTGACCAACAAAAAGTTGAAAAACTTTGATGCTTTTACCAGTGAACAAATTGCCTCTTTGTCCATAAGAAGTGACGCCATGTTCTTGTTAAATAAACGGGTTTTCTCGTCTTCTGAACAAGAAACTGAGATCAAAAAAACACAGCAGCTACGTCATGACCATCCCAGTCAATTGGGTTATCTAATAAACCGACTGCTACACAAGTACGTTCAGATACCGGGCGTGAAGGATGAGGAAGTGCAACCAAGTTTCCAAAAGGCAGTCATTGCTAAAGTTTCGCGGTCAAAAAAACAAGAGCTCTGAACTCATCTTCAGAAACAGAGATGTTTGATTTCTCACTGTTGCATAATTGACTGACCAAAAAAAGTTAAGTACTTCCGTCTTACTTCTGTATGCAAGATGTGGGAAGAAGAGATGCTCGCTGAAAGTGTTTAGCAAACTCTGCTCGTTCATCTCGACGAAGCAAGTCTTTAACTACCTGGTCTTTATTAATATCGTCGAGCAAGAACCCCGAATAACACACAGGAACTGGCAAAGGAGATTCAATCTCAACAGTAGAGAACACATAGTCAATATGTGAAAAAAATCAATCGTAGAAATCTGACTAAGATTGCACGTAGTAAATTGATCCCGATATAAGGTCCCAAATTCCTCTTTGATACGAATTCCCAAAATCTTTTAGAGGTGCCCTAGACCTGTTGCACATACACACAGCACGTTCTTTTTTTGGCAGCTCAGTACGCTTACGCTCCAAATGCTAATGCAAATGCCAGAGCTAGATAAGCTACCTCATGCTCACTAAGAGTTGCTTCGTACTCTTTGGCCAAGATTGTTGACGACTCCATGGCCATCAAATATGCCAGAGGCATTCGATACTGGATGTCAGTAAGCAGCGGATTTTTCTATCTGCAGGTTATAGTGCAATCGGACGGAAAGTGGCACAATGTGCCTGGCTAAACTCATATGTAGTTCAAGATCATTCCTAAAAATCAAATCTGAAACTACTCCATACCAGATCAATCATCTGACGCGTAACTGCAAATACGTCATCGGTAATTACTAGATTTGGAGACTCAGAGATATCTTTAAACATCTTTCTTTAGATGCCAAATGAATTGCAATATAGGCAACTTCTGTCTGAGGAAACTCAACATCAAACTCAGACGACAGACAATTTACCAGCTTTTTGTGCCACGCTATATTCATACGAGCACTGAATTCTCTTAAGCGAGTCTTCCTGTCCTGCAACATAGCACTGCTGCTTAATACGATTAATTGCAACCACAACATGAATGACAAGATTTCTAATTGCAAAAATCATTCAAGCTGACATCATGATGTTCAACACACTCAACCACCAGCTTTTGTTACATCAGCAATAAGTTCATTATTTTTCTACCGTGGCGTGACAACTGCCCGAATATTCTTCGTTTGTTACCAGACTTGCCAGGCAGAGTCGCTTATTAAATTCAGTACCTTCAATCTGAATTCCATAATGCGATTTACGCACTATGCGCAGGTCAAATCTGGCGAGAAACTCTTCTAGCTTGTTTTAAATCAGCCGAGATAGTCTTACGAGAAACATAAAGAATCTCTGATAACTCGTCTACCGTAACCCAATCGCTTCGATTAAGCAGATCGTCCAATATATATGCCACACGCTCATTAGAAGTCTGAGGTAGCTGATCTTCTTTATTAAGCCAGCAATCCAAGAGCTCAGGATTAAGAACCTCAAGATGATAGCCCTGACCCTTTTATTGTTGTAATTTCAGCAGTACCTTCTAGTAATTCTTTTGCTCGCTTAATATATGCACGCACCGTGCGCTCGGAGACGCATAAGGACTCAGACAGCGTTGATGTAGAAACATCTTCCTGTTTTGCCAAGCACGTTATGAGACGAACAAGTTTGTCATCCATGACGCACCCTCCTTATAGAAAATTATAAAAAGGGGCCCTGACGTTTCCATTTCCAATTCCGCCAACGGTAAAAGGAAATCAACTTCACATAACATTATTTAAATTTGTTATTAAAAAAACCTGGCGAGAAAGATCACTCCTCTCGCCAGGCGACTAACCTGTCAGTTCTTGCCACAACCCGGACCGCCATCGCTGCCACTTCAACCGCCACTGCGCGCCCGTCGCTGCGACCCGCAGCCCGCGACCGCGCCGTGCGCCCACCACCGCCACGACCGCTACTTGCTCGTCAACCTGCTCGATGAGCTTGTTGATCTCCCACTCGGTCATACCCACATCGGTCAGATACTTGCGAGCTCCAGCTGCGTAATCTGCGCCGTCGAGCGAACCGTACGTAGGCACCCCAGCAATGCAGCGAGCGATGTCGTCGAACTTCACGTCAACAACGGCGTCGTAACGAGCCTTGTCGTCCTTCTCGTTAATGCCGTAATAGTTGTCGTAGGTAATCATGTAGTCGTCGCGCATCTCGTCGTAGGATGCACCGCAAAGTGCCTCGAGAAGGGCGCAGACAAAGCCCGTACGATCCTTACCCTCGGTGCAGTGAATAAGGTAGGGCCCCTTATGCAGAATTATCTCGCGCAGACCCGCTACCAGGCGATAAGCATATTGACCACCACGATAATTGGCGTTGAGGTTAAGAGCCGCAACATTTCCTGCGTCGTACAAGCTCTGGTGCCACGTAATGTCGTAGTCCGCATTCTGGTAATAACCCTGAATCTCTTCATTGGTGTCCGCGAGGTCCAAGATAAACTGCACGCCACACCTCTGGGCAAGATCTGCCGCGTAGGGCGCACGATTATTCTGATTATCAATAGGCGACGCCGAGCGATACATCACGCCCTCGGCAAGATTTCCACCCTTCATGGGACGGAAGTTGGCAAAGACCTCGTCACTTGCGTAGTCGGAGCGATTATTGGTGTACGTTGCATCCAGGGCCTTCTGAACCGTTGCGTACTTTTGCTTCTCGTGGAGCGTCACCGTGGCCGTATCTCCAGCCTTCAGACCAGCGATTTCCCATAGAGGCTCGCCATTATTTACGCACACATCGATGTAAGGATAGCCCGGATATGCAACAACCAGGGGCTCGTTAGTTTTGGTGTAATAGCCGTTGTAGTACGGAATATCGGAGAGCTTATATCCGTTACTAAACGTAACGTCCACGCTGTCGCCGTACTCAAAGCCCAGGTTATTGAACTTGTCGATGGTGATATCCAGATAGCTGCCGCCAAACTTGGGCTCGTGTATTGCCTCGATTTCCCCTGTTGTGATTGACGACTGTGATGTCTGCTGGTCAGAATTGTTCTGCAGGAACGGAAATACATTGCACCCTACCAGCGCAAACGAGAGCACCAGTGTCATAAACATACTCATAGCCTTAGCAAGCTGTTTCTGTAACTTTTGCATTTCTCGCCCCGATTCTGCTGATGTCACGCGTCCAACAATCCTACGGTCAAAGGTCCTTGCACGTCCAATGGCACCGCTCGTCCAATGATCCCGCACGTCCAAACCACACCACTTTGACTATACGATCTGACGAGAAACCCCACCTGTCCAAACAGATGGGGTTCACATGAACGGTGTCGTTTTTATCGGTGGGTGGAGAAGGATCCATAAATACTGAAAATAACTATATTTTTGCAATTTTTTAAGGAGTAGATAATTATTATAAGAACTGTAGTTTATTAAATAACATTATTTAGAAATATTACGTTTATAGGGGTATTTCGATTTATGTATTATGTATTTATCTTTTCGTATACTTGATACTGTTCTAAAAAGTTAAGGATGATCGATGTGAAAAGTTTGCCAAAAGAAGATTCAGGTGAACCTAATAATTACCTATCTGATGAGCCAATTAATCAAGACTCTAATCAATTTGCAATTCATAAAGTTATTTCTGATGCTATTTATTCAGAAATTTTTAGGAAACACCCTTCATCAAATCACAGAATTGCTTTAATAGGTGATTGGGGTACAGGCAAGTCGACTATAGTCTCTTTTTAGAAGACAAAATTTATATCAATCAAAATTCTGTCTGTTATTTTTTTCTTATGATTTATGGTCTCACTCTGGAGATTTGCTAAGACAGAAACTTTTCTTAAAGAGCTATATCTGTGTATTGACAACAAACTGGACATCAATCAAAAGAATGACCAACGTTGGATAGATTTAAAATCGAGAATCTTTTCATCATCAGATACTATACTTTCTATCGAAAAATGATTTCTCTCCCTTTTTTTATTATTATAACTTTGATATGTTTCAGCTATGCAACTTTATCTTGTATTTTGAATGCAATCGGAGCACTTCCTGGCTTTTAACGATTATTCAAGACAATTCATTCCGTTTATAACATTGTTTTTACTTCAATTGCCGCAATACACTTTTTGTTTTATTTACATAAAAAAACAGTTCTAAACCTTCTGACTTTAAAACCAATATAATTCATGACCTAATTTGTTCAGCTGCTAACAAGCCTGATGTCAAAACAACCAAAGTAACTCAATCTGATTTTCTTGGTTCGATTAGCTATGAGCAGTATCTTATAGAACTGTTAGAACTTTCTAAAAACATTTTTAGGAAATAGTTTCAAGCTTATCGTAGTCCTAGACAATCTAGACAGATTGTCTGAACAAAATATCAATGATGCGTGGAATAGTATACAAATTTTTCGCAAATCAAATGGATAGATACTCTAACGAAAGAATTGAAAGTTGGCTTATACTTCCCATCTCTAATAAAACAATTAAATCGATTGATTCTGATCAAGATTACATTGATGGTAAACTCTCTAAGCTCTTTTACAATCAGGTATGAAATTCCAGTTCCCATTAGATCAGAATGGAAATCTTCAATCTTAGATAATATAAGTAAAAGCTTTTTTCCAAATACTGAACCTCAAACATCACAATATCTATTTTCTGTTCTTAATTCAATTAATTTAGTCTCCTCATCAAGACGACCAAGAGAGAATAAACTATTAATTAATGAAATTGTGAGTCTCAGCAGACTTCACCCCTAAATTGTCTCTTGAATCAATAGCAGTCTATTTATGGCATAAATTTAATTACGAAAACATACCTGATAAGAAATCAAGGACATTTGCAGAATATATTGCAACGACCATTAATGAGAATACTATCTTTGCATCATTATTAACCCCGCCAGAAAACTCATTCAAGAACGAAGATTTGTTAATGATTACATTTTGGCCTATCAAATGAAAAGCAAGCTGAAGAAGCAATGTTATATACTCTTTTGTTTAATGACGAATGGGTTAAAAATTTAGATATAAACTATCAACTTTCTATAATGCCAGCATTTTTTTGAAAGTCTTATTAATGTAATGAATTTTTGACTTTAATTTTTGAGGAATACGGTAGCGAAAAATTTATAACTCTTATCAATAGAATTTTTTGTACCAGAGCTTGATATTCCTGACAACGAATCTATAAGAAATAATCTAGCTCAAATTTTTTTCGAATTATCTTGCAAACTATAATTGGAGTATGATTCAAAAACGGCGGTAGCGCCGCAGGATGTATTTTAAAAAGAAACCTATCGTCAAAGTCTATTTCTATTTCATTAGAAAAAGTTCAGATTGATCTTCAAGGTTTTTGACGATGGAATCCCTCCCTATATAAAGTCACAACTTAAAACACAAATCTTAGAAATTAACTCCTTTGTAGAACTTGTAGACTGTAATGTCTTCGACCTAAAAAGAATGCATACCTGTTTTTACTTACGACTAAAGCTGCGTTATACGAATTTTTTTCAACAATAGCAGACCTAGAAATTTGTGATAGCATTCTTCAACTTTTTGAATTTTTCTCGCGTTTCTAATTTACCCACTGGAATATTATTAGAGAAATGTTAATAGAAAAGACTCTTCTACTAATGATATAAAAATTTTTGATTGGTAGGTCTTCAATTTTAAAGCCAATTTTTACCTTCAATGGGAAAAATCACTCATCCAGAGCTGTATAAAGACTATTCAATAAATAATACGGAACTTGCAACTTTATTTATGGAACTTTGGATAATTTGTAATTTGAATAAACTTGATGTAAATAACTATTTATCTGAGAATTTAACGGTTTTCATTTGATTATATGCTAGATGATAACAATCCTTATCATCTAGCATCTGCAATTGCTTACAATATTCAACCATTATTAAAAAGTAAACAGGGAATACAGTTCTCTAAATCTAAACGATTTTAATAAAGAACTCCTAGAAGAAGCTATCTGTTTTTATTTATTTGGACAAGAGAACTTTCAAATTACGAAAGAAACAAAACCATTGAAGGCTCGTTTTTGCAAGTATTTTTAGTCCATCAATCATACATGAACAACCATCAGAAATTTCGGATGGCTGTGCTGAAATAATTCTTAACAAAAAGAACTATTACAGCATGTCCCACCAATCTGTCTTCACAGTTGGTTAGAAAATAAATCTATTCAAGAGATTGAATTTTTCTCAGAAAATATCTCCAAAGCATTTGAGCCAGAGCAAATAGCTAATATTCAATTTGATCTTAAACTATCCCCTATATACAACAACTATATCGATAGGAATGTTTTGGATTTAGAATGGATAAAAAGGTGTTGAACTAGTCGACGAAAAATTTGGAAGATTGAGCTCTTTTTATCTGATACTGCTAGTAGTGTTACCACACTACTAGCATCCCTACAATCAAGCAATATGAACTTATCTAACCTTGAGAATGCTTTTTAACTCGCTAGCTGCAAACTCTGATGATAGCAGTTGGTGTATTTATATAAAACGATTGCATGAAACGGGATTATTATTCTCTTTATCTGAACCAACAAAAAGAAATATTTCTAATCGTATGTTTGACCTATTTGATTCACATAAATGGAAAATTTCATTTGCGAAATTAAATGATTTATTATTAAAATTAAACTGGATTAATTATCTTACTGAAGATCAGTTGCATTGCGTCATACTTGAGCTTATTAAATCACGAACTATCAGAAGTAGTAAATGGCTATATAATGCTTTATATCAAAGTAACAATATAGACAACATAAAGATTGCTGTAAAAAAATATTCGGAACCGCTAAAAGAAAATCTTAAAAAGGTCGTTAATTCAGATCCGAAAGATTTGTCAGATTACAACAAGTTGATATATGATTTGCTATTCAGCTAGTAATGTAAATTTACTAACAATCCGATAGCTTTCCCATTAGTGAGCTATCGGATTTTCTCTTACATACTCTCTCAAAGCATCATCCACTACGTATACATGTGTTCCGTAGATGCCTCGAGTAAGAAGAACGTAGTAGATGTTCTTGATGTATTGAGTTAACTGCTCAGCAGTTGCTCCGCCCTTACCCTTTTTATCAAAATAGTGGTCTTTATCGCCAGCAAGTTTTCCAGTTAGTGGATCAAGCTTTAAATCTGGACCAATGATTACGTATGAGTAGCTTAAATCATATCCCTGAGCAGTATGCACGCATCCAACTTCCTGAGCATATATTGGATTGGCCACTCCATTACCAACCCAGTTAGCAAGCATGGAATTCCATCTGAACGACTTGTCCCCTATAACAATATCTTTCAGAGGAGAATCAACTGGTTTGCCTTTTTGTTTTCCAATCCCATGCGTATCCAGCAAGCATTCTTGTCAGATTGTGCTCTGATAATTTCTGTTCAAAACTATCTGTAAAGTCATCTATTGAGTCATGCATGACAAACTCATAGTTATCAAATGCTCTTTTCGCGGGGTGTTTATCATTCAAAATGTCTGCAATGTAATTTAGGTATTCAGCTCCACCTTGGACTCTCATCTGATTTTCTAGTCTAATGGGATGCTTAAGAGCATCTCCCAGTCTTTCTTCAAACGAGTTTGGATCAATATCCGCAGGCTTAATTGACTGCGATGCATCGTAGAAGAAAATTGGAAGTTTGGCTAGCTTTAATGCCCAATCTAACTGCGTAGATTCTTTCGGTAAACCAAGCTTTTTATTTACTTCATCATAGCTGCCAAAAGCAGTAATTCCTCGACGTGCCGTCAAACGATGTGACTCATCAATAAGCAGAATATCAAATGGTTTCTCTACTTCAGGGTTATAGCCAAATTTAGGATTTGCTAAATCGTTGGGGCCAATGACATCTCTTCCGTTGAGCCCGCCAACACCTTTTAACGACTTCTTTAAAGTTGCCCTTAAAGAGGTCATAGGCTCAACAATTTTGATATTCAAATCTTTGAACTTCTCGTCATCGCGAAGAGCTTTTTAGAAGATATATGGTAAGAATCGTCTTACCTGTACCAGGCATTCCTTGGACGACGATGGGTTTAGCTTTTGATAGATCAGACTCAATTGCTAAATAAATCTTATTGAGAGCGACTCGCTGATCAACAGACAAACTCTTATAAGGAGAGTATTTAAATACTTCCGATTCTTCAATTTCGCTGATGGTCTTATCCGCAAGCTCCATTCTACGGAGCTCTTCCCAAAGGTCATCGAACATTGATTCATACTTTTCTTTAGAAAAGTAATTCAAGTTGCTGTGGCCTCTCATTTTTTATTGGTGAGCTTGTAGACTCCATCAGCAGCCATAAGACCAATCAGACGGTTTTCGTAATCCTTAATAACTGACTGGTTAAATTCCTGATTAAAAATGATATTTACACTGGTGAACAAATCTTTTTCAGAGTTTTTACTGTGTTGAGACATACGCTCACTAACACTTGTAGTCTCACCCACATAAGCACTTTTTTGACGAGGATTATCGTTGGCCAAAATATAAAACCATTGGCCAATTTTTGAACTTTATCATCCTCCAATTGAAGAGATGAGATTTCAATTCCTTGAGTTGGAGTAAATCGACACCTGTCAACAAAAAAACGGAGCTCCTTTGAGGAGACTCTGCATCTGACTTCGTATCGATTACTTTCATACTCCATCCCCACCTAGAAGTTAATAAACTGATTGTACTGCTATCAGGGATGATGCAGCTACCTTAACTCTCCCTTGTGCCTGTAAACACAAAGTCGCGGTTAGCGATGTGGGCGATGCCTTGAATGGTGTCGCCCTCAACAGAGCCGCCGACGGCAAAGATAACGGGACCCACAAAAGACTCAAGCTTGCCACCAAAGGTAAACGAGTTGTCGGTAACCTTGCCGTTTTCAATATCAATCTGGACACCCATGGCGGTCAGAGAGCCAGTGAGTTTCTCGCCAGAGGTGATGAGGACAGCGGTACCCTCTTTGGCTCCAACAGGAGAGTCCATTTGAATCTTGTATGTTCCGTCGATCATGATGCCTCTATTCTGTCCAGGCGTTATACCTAGTGTTTTTGAGTTACAGCCGATGACTTTGCTGGAGTTCAGTTGGACACTGTGGCGAAACCTGTTGTTGCTTGCACGCCTCTATTCTACCCAAGAACGGTGAGGGATAGATGTGGTTTTCTCGCCAAGGGGTGATTTGTAGGAATTAAATGAAAGTTGGAAATTTTCCGAACGAATGTTTGACGGAGAGTTTCTGGGGTATAGGAACGGTAGATAAATCGCGCGGCACTTCTCGCCACGCTTGTAGAAAGGAACGTCCTATGGACATTTCACAGGTTAAGAAAGTTGTAGTTGCTGGCGGCGGCGTTTTGGGCAGCCAGATTGCATTTCAGACCGCGTATCGCGGCTACGAGACCACCATTTGGCTGAGGACCGAGGCTTCAATTGAGCGCGCTCGTCCAAAGATTGAGCACCTCAGAGAGGTATATCTGAACACCCTGGAGGCTATGAAGAGCGATCCTAAGGCATACGCATACGGCCTCATTGCTCAAGACGAAATTACTCCAGAGAAGCTCGACCAGCTAAAAGAGCAGGTAGAGCGCGCATACAGCAACCTCAAGCTCACTTCCGATTGGGATGAGGCTTTTGGTGACGCTGACTTTGTTATCGAGTCCGTCGCTGAGAATCCAGAGCAGAAGATTGAGTTTTACACCGAGCTTGCCAAGCACCTGCCCGAGAAGACTATTGTTGCAACTAACAGCTCAACCATGATTCCAAGCATGTTTGCTGCAGCTACTGGTCGTCCCGAGAAGTACCTGGCACTCCACTTTGCTAACGAGATTTGGCGCAACCCAATCGGCGAAGTTATGGGTCACGCTGGTACCGCTCAGGAGAACTTTGACATGGTCGTCGCTTTTGCGGCAAGCATTCGCATGATTCCGGTTAAGGTTCTGAAGGAGCAGCCTGGCTACCTGCTGAACTCTATGCTGGTACCTCTTCTGGTCTCCGCTGAGCAACTCTGGGCTAACGGCGTCGGTGACGTTGAGGACATCGACAGGGCTTGGCGCATTGGCACCGGTTCGCCAAAGGGTCCGTTCCAGATCCTGGACATCATTGGCCTGGTCACCGCATACAACGTTGCTCTGATGAACCCTGCAGCTAAGGATCCAGAGTCCGTACAGGGTCGCATTGTTGCTCTCCTCAAGGAGAAGATTGACAAGGGCGAGACCGGCGTTGCTGCTGGTAAGGGCTTCTACGAGTACAAGTAAGGCGCGTACAGGTAGAAAGCGATTTCAACCCGGTATCCATTTCGTGTGGATGCCGGGTTTCTTGATGCAAAGCGCTGCTAGTGGACGGGGTTTCTCGCCAGGCTGGCGCGAGCGCGGCGGGGAATCTGGAGGGCGCGCTGAGGGCGCCTAGGGGCGCCTGATTTCTGCAAAGAATCTGTAAATTTTTGCCTGAAAATGTAAAAAGATATCTGTGGATTTGCCTGATTTTTATAAAAGAATCGGTGGCTTAAATACAGATTCTTTGCACATTTCAGGCGGGTTTTGAAGTGTGGCGGGTTTTTGAAGTGTGTCTAGCCATGAGTCGCCTCCCCGCCGTAGAATTGTTATAGTTTCGGTGCTGAAGTCCATGGGAGGCGTGAATGGTTGAGTCTTTCAAACTATTCGTTCGGACCTACACGTATTGGGTAGGGCTCATCCTCGGCTTTTGCTGATAGTGCCCGGTTCCTGCTCTTCATCGGTGGAGTCGCCCCGGTGAGCACCCCATTGTGGCTTGGCCCTCTAGCAGGACTGCTATTTTTATCATTGATAGGCCATCAACATGGGAGACGCTGCTCTGTCGAGCATTACTGATCCGCGTATTGGGTACAGGGGTTGCGGCCATCGCGTTAGTCGCTTTTGATGCAGTTGCTTCCACCCAGTATGGATCTCAACATTGGAGTGAGACGCTCCTATCTCTCGGTCTCGGCTGGATTGCCTTCACGGTCATGGCAGGACGGATGCTCATGAGGAGCTCAGCCCGATTTGCCACGCCTACTTTCACGAACAGGGATGCGATCCGTACGTACACGACATGGATTGGAATCTGCTTCAGGGATTTTCTATATCCCCGCCACGGGGCTCGCTGCAGCTGGCACTCTTTTGATGGTATTTCCACTTTATGGAGCGTTTCTCACCGGCCTGGTTCTTTTGATTGTTGACCCGCCACAACGATGGCCACAACGGAGAGTGAGAGCACTGTGGACACGACTCTTGTCAAGCGGGGCAGCAGCATTACTACTTGCTGTCACGAACTCGTTCGATCGCAGTACTGACACACACGAGATTTTCGTTGGGGACTGGCTGGGAAACCTGCTCTTCTGCGTAGGCGCTTGGGCACTTTATGCCGCAGTGGCTGCCACGTATCTTCAGTGCGTGGCCCCAGCCACGAAGCATCTGACAACTCAGTAAATGAATTCAGCTAGAGCTTGTCATGCTGTCCTCTTGGTTTTTCTCTAGGCTCAACGCCCAAATAGCCGTATGCCCCATTGGAACCGTTCTGTGAGAAGGCCAACGTATCTGTCATCTAATGGGTCATCAATTTGCAGTTGTTCGGCAGATCATTGGGGGATGGTCAAACCTTGAAGTCCGCTGTGATTTTAAAGCCCTTCTCGCCAGATGACGAGAAGGGCTTTGTTTTCTATTTACTGCTAACTTTTATAAAGCAAGCTCCATCACTTAAAGATTATCTTTAGATTTCTTATCCTGCTCACTCTTTCTTTTCTCAAGAGCTTTTAAAAGTTCGTCTCGAGTTCTTACCAAGTATTTATGACATTTCTTTTGTATTTTTAACATCTGACGAGGGCTAATCTCATCTTTTTTAGTTTCTGAATCTTGCTTTTTCATTAGTCAGATCATTGTCCAAAGATTCTATATCTGATTCTAGACGTACAATCTGATAATTAAGCTGAATCAATGATGTCACCACTGCAGAAGTGTCGTTATATCTTTTAAGAAGCACCTCTTCGCTAAAAAGTGATTAGTTTTGTGCATTCATTTAGAACGTACCCACTGTTCGTTGCAAAAAGCCATTGTTACAGCTGTTGCTGCTCCGACACCTCCAACAGCTCCAAGTAAAACTCCGCCGCCAGCAATGACCATAACTCCACCGGCCATACCAGCGCCACCAACAGCAAGTGCACCACCTCCTAGGAAAGCCAAACTAGCACTTGTAAGCGCGGCGCCCGCCAACGCGGAGATTTCTGCGCCTAATACGCCAGCAATTATTGGTGCGATGGCTGGAGCTGCATAAAATGCTATACCGCCACTTAATGCTACAATCGCTAGAGCGCCAGCCGCAATAGCTATTTGTTTACTGAAAGTTCTATCTAATACTTTCTGTGTGTAATCTATATAGGTCTTTAACTGTTCTAAATCATCACTGGTAACAACATTCTGTCTTTTGCAAAACACCTCTGTTAGATAATCAGACTGGATAGTTAAGCCCTTATAATCTTTGTCATTTTCATCACACAAAGCAAAATATGGCTGAAACATCATTGCTTCTAAAGCTATTAGAAAAATCCAAGATGAATCACTAGAGTCGTCTGTTGAATTCTTAAGAGAATGATAAAGGGTTGTTTCGTCCATTAAGTAATCTGTATCAACTTGATAGGAAAATTGCATCGTCTCCTGTGAACTTATTGGTCCACCTCATTTAACCATTTAAGTTTTTTAGCAGCCCTTTTATCATGCTTTTCTTTTTCAATGTCATAGAGAACAATTTGTCTGATAAGCGAATAAAGAATTTGAGCTTTCGCATAATCTAATTTTAAACAACTCAACTTTGATACATCATATTCATACTTATCTTTAGCGTGTTCTCCTCGCTCTAATTTCCTAGTATTTTTGTATAGCTATAAAAATCATTTTGTGCATGCTATTACGAAAACTGCTATACCCACGTAATTTATACGCTTGAATTGTCAAAGCAAGTGCAACGTTTGGTGATTAGACTTCCCAAAGGGCACTTCCAACCCAGACGCTTACGTGGCGTTTAAATTGAGTTCATTATATATGCTGCCTCAATCTCTTCGTCACTAATCGATGAGAGGTCTGTGCCTTTTGGAAAATACTCTCTGACTGAGACCGTTGGTATTTTCATTGGCACCTCTTTGCCAGGGGATGATGTGGAAGACAGAAGTAGATACTTACTCCGATAGCTTCTTGAAGCTCTGCTGCTCGAGCAAACTCAGATCCACGATCAAGCGTTATGGTTTTACTACCTCACCTCTCAAAGCTTGCTGTATAGCTACATTGACATCGGCATCTAGACCCTGATGCAGCTTTGCTACCAACAAGCGTAGCCGCTCATACGGTCAACTTGTGTGCGAGGCGTGGCCCTTTAGCTTACCTGATGACGGTATCTCCTTCCCAGTCTCAACACGTTGGCGATCTGCAACCTCTTTTGGTCTTTCGAGCAAGTTCTGCGGTTATCCGTATTTTTCCTCTGCGCTCTATGAGCTGTTTTGTATGCCGTCGTTTACCTCGGGTGTCTAAGTCTTCGCGTGACAGACTGTACACCTGGAAGTTCACAGTCTAGTTTTCCTGAGTGCTGGCTCTATATAGTGCTACAGCTGCGATAGAGGAGCGCAGTAGAAAGTTCTGAAGTGTAGTCTGCTGCAATTTGCTCGGAGATGAGAGTGGCGACTACAGATAAGAAAGACAATACGTGCACGAAGGCTTGATCATCGAGGGTGCGTTTCGTGCAAGCCTGACGTCGAACATCGGTCTCGGGCAGTCGAGGCTCGTAACAAAGATGCGCCACCCAATAATTGTCCAACCGTTTTCTTTTAATCTCCCGTGAAATACTTGATTTGTTTCGACCGAGCTTACGGGCAATCTGGCTTATACTTTCATGATTTTTCCACCAGACCATAATGTCTTCGCGCCTTCAATGCTAAGATGGCTAGTGACCCATGAAAATCCTTTTCAATGAACGTTGTCATGGCGCATTGTAAAACCCATGGGTCACTACCTGTCTTCTTTGTTGTTGCACTAGCAATGAGAATTCAAGCGCAAAAAGAACTCTTTCGCCTTGTTCTCCCTGGGAGCAGCCATTACTCCAGCAGCTACTATATCGATTCCTGTAAATACTGCGCTCGATACAGTAATCATGCGTAAAACTGCAGGTGTATTCCATGGAAGAATATCTTCTGGAGCTATTCGACTCAAATCACGGATGCTTTGCGGATATCAGATCTTTTGATTTCCACTGTCGATCTTCGACATAAATCCTCTTACAACACATTGATTAATAATTACTGAATTGCTTGCCTTGCAATTTCCCCAGGACACCAATCTCCATTCTTAAATCAAATGACTTCTGTACCCTTAATAATTTTGCCAAGTGCATCTCTCTTGCCAAATATGTTCCATTAAACAACTTGGATATAAATTGTCTAAAATTACCCTCATCATTTGCTGAATCTTTGAAAAATGGTAGTGCTGATAGCTCTTTTATTAGAGAAACGATAGGACCGAGGGATTCCCGTGCCCTTTTTACCAAACGTTCCACTAGGACCAGCCATGTCACTAACCATGTGGAAAACCATTCAATAACACCAAATACTATTTTCTCATGAATATCCAATATATTGCCTATGAGATTCTGAGATAGGGACAACCAATAAGTTTCCTTTAGTGTCGTTCCAATTGATAACTCAGTGAAATTGAGTAAAAATAGTAGCAGCACATCCTGCCGATGCTAAAATGGTGAGAAAATCTCAGAAGGTGATGTTGGCGTCCACCTCCAAACTTTATTTGTATTTCCATCAGCGGCCATGGGATGATTATTTTTCTAAACTAAGCTACTGCTTCTTTAAGCTATCTCCTTTATAACCATCGGCTTGAGGCAATCTTCCAGTACAAAATTATTAACCTGCTTTGTGTTCATTCACTAGCACGTTCAAGAGAAAACTTGCCTGTAAATACAACGTCAATTACTCCAGCAATTACTCCACTTGGAAAACAGCAACAATATAGTCAAGTTTATCTGCCTCATTTACATGCTGTGACTCCCATTCAATTTGTTCACAAAGTCGTTCTGGAAACAGTGGGTGTATTCTTCATAGAAACTAAATCTCGTTCTTAAGCTTGATGGAGCAGAGTAATAATCGCTGATTTCGGTGCGATATTATAAAGAACAATTGGATTATCAATATTAGCGTCCATTAGTACCCTTCTTAATTGATAAAGAATTAAACCAAATCAATACTACAAAGCAAAATCAAACTAAATCGATTTCTGTCTAATACTCAGGAATACTAATCTACAGTTGATTTACTAACAGATTAAAACTTGCAAGCAGCCTTCTCGCCAGATGACGAGAAGGGCTTTCGTTCTGATGCGACGATAACGTGCGCCGTTAAGACGAGTTGGCGCACGGCGGACGCACGGCAACGTGCTCGAAGCGCGGAAATCCACCGGAGCGTAACCGCAAGCACGCCAGAGGCTCGAAGCGTTTACTCAAGAAATCCTTAACGGATGCAAGGACGCCTGCATCCAGGCCGCACTGCAAGAACCGAAGTGCTGGTCCGGACTCGCCATAGGTGTCCTGAACGCCAATGACCTTGACGGGAACAGGGCGTTCTCGGAAAGTGCCTGGCAAAACCGCACTGCCAGACCGCCGATGACGGAGTGCTCCTCAACAGTCACAACCTTGCCGGCTTTGCTGCAGAAGCGGTAATCAGCTCAGCATCGGGGAGGCTTATAGTAGCGAATATTGATAACCTCGGCACGTTGACATGCCCTCTGCTGCTAGCTGCCTCGGCAACCTCACGAGCCACAGGAACCATGAGGCCACATGCTACCAGCGTAACGTCGAGTGCCCTCCTTAAGGATAATGCCTTTGCCCAGTTCAAGCGTAGTACAGGTTGCGTGTTGAAAACAGGAACAGGGAGGCGGCCAAAGCGCATATAAACAGGGACCGTCATGGTCGTGGCGGCCTAACAGCAGCCTTCAGGCCTCCAACAACAGCGTCGGATGGAATGACAACCGTCATGCCAGGAATGGTACGCATAACAGCAATATCCTCATTGCACCGGTGAGTGGCGCCATCCTCTCCTACGTCGAGGAGGCCTCCCGTGGGTAGCGCCAATCTTGACGTTGAGGTGCTGGGTAACCCACTGAGTTTCCTAATCTGTTCAAACGCACGACCAGACGTGAACATTGCAAACGAAGCTGCAAAGACCTCGTGGCCCGTAGCTGCGACACCAGCTGCCATACCAATCATGTTGGCCTCAGCAATTCTGCAGTCCACGTAGCGCTCATAGGATACTCCTCGCCATACTTACCCGGAACGAGCGTTGCCTCTGCCAAGTCAGCACTTCAAAGACGAGGAAGACTCATCGTGCTCTTTGCAGCTTTCCTACCAGGGCTTTTTCCGTAGCCACCTCTGGTGGCGATTTTCTGTACGTCTGCCATGTTATGCCACCTCTCCCTCAAGCTCTTTCATAGCCTGCTCATATTGCTCCTGGTTAGGAGCCCTTGCCGTCGCCAACCTCACCTGGTTCCTCCATGAAGGAGACGCCCTTGCGCTTTACGGTGTGAGCACTGATAACGGTTGGCTGACCCTTAATGGTACGAGCCTCAGCAAATGCAGCCGCAAGCTGGTCAAAGTCAATGTCCATCTGCCACTTCAATGACGTGGAATTTGAACGCAGCGACTTCTCGCCAATTGGCTGCGGAGTATTGATCTGCTCGGAGTGTGCCGAAATCAAGCTGCAGGTTATTGTTATCAACAATAAAGCGTGAGGTTATCAAGCTGGTGGTTGCCGGCAAACATGGCGGCCTCCCAGACCACGACCCTCTTCGATCTCGCCGTCGCAGAGAAGTGCGTAAACGCGGTAGTCCTTGTTGAACTTTGCCGGCCAGCGCCATACCAACGGCGGTGAGCCCTGACCCAAGGAGCCGGTGCTCATGTCAACGCCAGGCGTATCGTCTGCGTTTGGGTGGCCTTGAAGGCGCGAGTTGAGCGCGCGGAAGGTCTTGAGCTCCTCCTTGGGAAGAAGCCCGCTCAGCCAAAAAACGCTGTAAAGTGCAGGAGTAACGTGACCCTTTGAGAGCACAGCGATCGCTGCAGAGCAGTTTGGCTTGGTGGGGTCTACGTGCATCTCCTTGAAGTAGAGATAGGTCAGAATTTCTGTTGCAGAAAGCGAGCCACCGGGATGGCCGGACTTTGGCCAGTAAAGACCTGCGTGAGGATGCTTTTGCGCACCTCACGAGCAACCTGTTTAAGGTCGACGTCCATGTAATTTCCTTTCACGTATTGCGTGCGAGAAAACGCGGCAGATCGGCGCCACGCGCGAACCGGGCTGCGTGCGAGTCAGCGCTTACAGACCGAACTTCTCGCTGAGCTTTTTCCTTCATCTCATCCTTATCAAGAATGTTGGAGAGAATGATCTTCTCGTCCTCTGGAATATCAGCGATAAAATCCTCGAGGTCGCGAGCAACAATGAAGAGGTCCAGCTGCACCGGGGGTGACACGTCAGAAGCAGTTGAGTGCTCCAGCCTCAACACCATGACGCCCAGCTCATTCAGGACGTCCTGGATCTGCATCTCCAGCCATAAGACTGGAGCCAAGTCCACTTCCGCAACAACAAAAGATCTTCTGGATAGCCATAAGAACTCCTTTCAATTCACCACCGTAACCTGTGGGTTTACGTGGGTTTTTCTGAGATTAAAGGTCAGGCCCATCCAAGAACGAGGCCCGACCTAGATACCTAAATATTACCCTCATTCATTGCAGTCGCCTCGACGTATAGCTGCACTCTGTGAGCGGATGTTACTCGGCCTTCTGCTGCTCTTCTGCCTTCTTAGGAGCAACAAAGGTTGAAGAGGGGTGGGCAGAAGCAGACAACGCGAATGCCCGTGAGAACTGCACCCTGGACGTTCCAGGGCAACGTTACCGGAAGATCAGAGCCATGATGGAGAAGTCGGCGTCGGAGAAAGTGGCGGAGGTGAAGCCCATGAGGGTAAAGACTGGCATGCACAGCGCAGGCAGGGAAAGTAATGAGCGGGCCGTGGACAGTTGGCCAGCAATGCAGCCGCTGTGCTGCGCGCTCTGCGTTACCAAAGACACCGTGGTTGCGCCGCAGAAGAAGTGAGGAACAACGCCTGGGAGGATCAGGCAATAGCTGCGACTGCAGTATATTAATGACACCCAGGATAAGCAGACCCGGGATGCCGCCAACGAAGGGAGCTTCAGGAAGCCGATACTAACGGCGTTTGGAGCATAGTGAATGGCGAGTGGGCGATCGTTGCAGGCTACGCACCAGGGACAAGCTTCGCAGGCAATACCCTTACGTGCAGGAACAATCTCGCCAATGATCAGACGGACACCGGACAGAATGAGGTAAACGCCGCCAGCGAAGCGAGGCCGCGGGTAAATGCCCAAACAATCCGAGTGATGTGGTGGTCTCGGTACCATGTTCAGCAGGTCGCCGAGATGCTGAAGGCCCGCATACTGTGGGCGGAAAGCAAACTCTGCAGCAGTGGTTCACTGCGGGTACCAGGTTAGAAGACCGCGACCGACAGCAACGCCGGTGATAACCAAGAACGCGATAATCATGGTCAGACCGATGAGACAGTGTTGTCGCGCAGGAAGATGAGACGCTTGGAGAACTTGATATTCTCGGTGCTATTCTCGCGATCGGAAGCAAAGAGGCTTTACCGACCATGCCGGCAAGCCAGTAACCCAGCTCCGCCGAAGTGGCCAAGTGGCAACGGAACTCGCTTCACCGCAACCTTGCGCATGGTTGGCTGGCAGTATGCAGGAGACAGAACCGCATGATCAGGAGCAAGCAGGCATGCACCGGAGATGTAGAGCATCCAACCGGAAGGTAGCGCCGACATTGCAGGATGATGGCGACGCCATAGCTGCCATGTAGAGGTGTGGTGGCCGGTGAGGAGAGATGTAGTTAAAAGCGAGAAAAACGTGCAAGGACAGTGATCGATGCCGATGCTACGCATGATGATTGCGTTGCTTTGACCAAATCCTCGCCCAAGTGCCAGCAGCGAGACGACGGCCTCGTTTGTTTGGGACGACACCCCGCATGTCAAAGGCGAAGTTGAAGATCTCGCCAAAGGCCAGGAGGGAACCGGTCTGCACGAAACCTGCACCTGCAGAAAGAGAACGAGCCGACGATGTGGTCTTGAGGTGCCCTTGATGAGATCCTCAGCTGGCTTTCCTGAAGCGCCAAACCCCAGCAGGGCAACAAGACCAACTAGGATGGCTGGTGCTGATAACACGTTCGGCTAAAAACCGGCAACAGGCATGCAAAACGCCCTTTCAACAAAACGCGTGTGCAAGCGCGTAGAAACGACGATGCGCGCGCTGCGCGCGTACGGTGCCTCTTTGTCTGATTGTAGCCCAATTGTGCTTTATTTTGTGTCGTTATTTATGCTTAGGTAGGCTAAACATTCACAATGTTCATTTGATAGACGAGGCTCAAAACAATAAGAAAGTGTACTCATAGGAGAGCTGTCATGTAGATTTTTAAGGAACGGTTGATACAAGGTCCGGGCGATTATGTATCCGCCTAACCAAAAACGTATAAACAATCTCGAATATGCAAGGAAACTAATCAAGAAATTGATATGCCGGAAAGTGGCGTCTGTTGGGTAAAATCCCGTTTAGTTGGAGATAAATTCTAGTCCGGCGTTTTGGCACTTGTGTTTTCCCAGTTGGGTTTTCTCATACAAAAGTTTCAATCAAATGTATTCTAAAGGTTTATGCTGGTAGATGACCTGCATAGAATACATGCGTGTATAGTTCAACTACGCATTTTACCACTGACTGCCAAAACGCTTATTTCGCGGTAAAAACGGTGGAAATTCACTGATTATCAGGAAAAATGGTCGGGTTGACTGGATTTGAACCAGCGACCTCTCGGTCCCGAACCGAGCGCTCTACCAAGCTGAGCCACAACCCGTTATGTTTTGCCTCGTCCGATGGGATAAATCCATCAAACATTTGCCGCTCTATGTTACCACTACAACTTGCAGGTGGTGGAGAAGCCTCGCCAACCTTTTTGCTTGAGCTGCGGATGCAATTGCGTCGGCAGCATCTCGTGATTCGCAAAGCGCAAAAGAGCTGCTACCTGGGCCGGAAACTTGAGCGCCAAGAACGCCAGACTGTGCCCTGAGCCACTCCTCTGCCTCGGCCACCTGTGGTTTTAGCGTTGCTGCTGGCGCAAGATTGGTTGAAGAGGAGGCTTGCCACCCGCTGGATAAGCTGCTTGCTTGCAGCGGCGTTGTCGTGAGGCGGGTTCCATGCCAGCATCCCGACCATCAGCGTGCAAAAGCGCAGACGGCTGCTCGTAAGATTCTGGTGCAATTGGCGACGTATCAAAGCTGGTCGTAAGCTTCCTTGGTAACAACACCTGTTTCTGCTGGTAAAACAATGGCAAGCGGAGCGTCAACGGTGAGACGCACAGGTTTCTACCGGCGTATCCCCAGCGCCAAGCCATAAGCGATGGTCGAGGATCCGCGAAGAACGCAACGTCTGCGCCCACAGCCTTGGCTGCCAATTTTAACTACCAGCGGGTCTAGCGGGTCAACACCCCAGCGCTGAGCCAACAGATGAGAGCGTTGCGGCGGGCGTCAGCTGGACGATCCGCCCAGAGCCGGCCTTCTCCGGGAATATGCACTTGCACGTCAATGGAAACATCTGGAGAAAGCTCCAGCTTATTGGCGAGAAGAACCGCGGCCTTCCAGGTTGTTGTGCGCTCAGGCAACACACACAGAGCTGCGGCTCATGTGCGTAACCGTAAGCTCCGGCGCGTCATCGACAACAACAACTGTGTCGCACAGCGCAACGGGAACCATGATTGAATCTACTTTATGGTATCCTCGCTGGTCTTTCCTGAGTGTGAATGCGGGTGAAGGTTGACCTTGCAAGGAATCTGAATGATTTGGCGTCCAAAATTGGACAACGAGGCAGCCATGAGTGTGAGCCCTCGCCAGGAGAAGATTACTCTTCTGGACTATTCTTCAAACTCGAAGTCAAACAGACGCTCACCGGTCTCAAAATCAAAAGCGCAATGAAACAGTGCCGGTCAGAACGTCAACGTACTGTAGGTAGGACTGACGGGCGGTGCGACCGCGGCGCTCGCCAACCTCAGCGATGAAAAGAGATGGATGGGCCGCTAACGGTACCCCGTGCGCTCAACAACACGAGAACGTCCCATGTTAGCCTTGACCTTGAGTTTTTGACCCTGAAGTGCGCTGAGCTTCTCGTGAATCTCGTCTACACGATTAACTGGTGGAATCTCGCTTTTCCATCAATCCTCCAAAGTCAATCAGCACGTTTGCGATGCGACACGTTGATGTGTCGGAGATTTGTACCGGTCGACAAACAATAGTCAGAATTTCCGAAACCCCACTCATACGAGGTAGAAAATAAAATCTCAAGGTTTTACGACAAACGTCGCGGGAACAACATCCAGTCGATCGGTCGGGTTTGCGTCAGATCGCGAGAAGATCGTGTCAGGTTCGCGTTAGATTTGCGCCAGGTTGGCATCGGACTTGCAACGACGGCGCGTCAGAAACCCCAACAAATTTATGACAAATAGTCCTCTGATAAAATTAGTAACTAACTTCAAAACACAAGGAGGCCCAATGACTGAGACTCTGGGATACCACGCCATTAGCAAGACCTGGTATATCGTGCTTATTTTTGTTGCTCTTGCTATCGGAATCGCATTCCTTTTCCAAAAAGAAATCATCTAAAGCTCTTGTTGCTTTATCAAAGCGCTTTGCCTGGTATTTAGCGCGTAGTGGGTCGTTCGCATTTGGTGGATTGGACTCGTTTCTGAAGCACGGTCCAGGTGCTTCATCTGACCAGCTCAATTCTGGTGAACATTATCGAGCTTGTTCAGGCCAGCCAGGCCGCACCAGCTCAAGACCTCTGTTAATGATGTCAACGAGCTCTGGCAACAAGATGGTTTATGCTATCAGTACGGCTCGCCTATCGCGCGCATAGTCGCTCGCGAGCGACAATCCCTTTGTTCATCATGATCTACCTTGCGCAGCGACTCTTTCCTGAACTCGAAAGAAGCTGCTCGACAAAAAGCAGAAGAAGTCTACGTGTCAACAAACAGTCAGATTTTTCAAACAGCTGCACATTAACCCGTGAAAACGCCGTCGAGCCTTTTATATTCTTTGTTACTTCGGTCAATCCAGCCGGTAGAGTTTTCCCACTTTCAACTGGTGATATGTCTCGTGTTGGCAAAAAAGATGGCGATAAAATCACGATTGGTGACAATCTTGAGTTTACGCTTCGCACGGTTCATACCAATAACGGCGACTATGTGCTTTGGCCTCAACTACCAGGTCCTTTTTGCTCTCAGTCGTTACTTCAAGGACTATTAATATTTTCTGAGCATCACTAAACGCGACGTACAGCGCTTACGCACAATAAACTGCTATACCTCCCATTCACGCAATGGGAGTTTTGTTTTTCTCGACAGATGCTTTTTAGACGTCTTATAAAGCCTTTAGATGCTTGAGCTAAGCAAACCTTACTCAGCTGGGCAGAGCGAGAGGGCAGCATCGTCAGCAATAACGGTGCAGTTGGTGTGAAGCTGCAGGATAGAGGCTGGGCACCGAGGCGAGCGTCGCCGAAGCACATGTCATAAACAGCCTTGGCCTTTGTCCGCCACTGCCATACAATCAGAATGCTGCGCGCGAACATGATGGTCTGCGTGCCATGGTATAAGCCTGACGAGGGACGTCCTCCATGCGCTCAAACAGGCGGCTGTTTGCCCGAATGGTGCTCTCGGTGAGGTCAACGCATGATGCGTACCCTTGGAGAAATGGTCGTCCGGGCCTCGTTGAAGCCAATGTGACCGTTGTGACCAATACCAAGAAGCTGCAGGTCAGGATAGCGCCTTAGCAACAAGCCTATCGTACTCGGCGCAAGCTGCCTCGACGTCAGGATTGAGAGCCGTCGGGCACATGAGTGTTCTCAAGATCAATATTTACCAGGTCAAAGAGGTACTTTGCGCATGAAACAGTGATAGCTCTGAGGATCGTCGTGAAAGACCGCGGTACTCGTCAAGGTTATGCGTGAAACCTGCGAGAAGTCCAGGTCTCCTCTGCACGCAATTCAGCGAGCTGAGCATAGGTACCAATTGGCGTTGAACCAGTTGCCAGACCAAGAACACACTGGCTTCAGAATACTGTGCAGAGATGACGTTTGCAGCTTTTTCTGCTCATAAAGCCTCGTAATCGCGGGTGCGAAACAATCCTCATGTCTACCTCAAGACAGAAGTCAACAGTTACATTTTAGTTTAACTTGTTGAAGCTAGCAAAGTAACCGGTCGGCGAGAAGAACAAATATCTCCGCTGACCGGTTTTGACTCTGTATATGGCGTGTTTCTGTCGCTATTCTGTCGCGACTCTGCTGCGACTCTGTCGCGACTCTGACGCGAAGCCGACGCAAATCTGACGCGCGGCGGTAGTTTTCTGTCTGGAATCTAAGTTAGAGTCTGTCGCGACGATTCTGACGTGAGTCTGACATAGCGGCAGTTATCTGTCTGGAAGCTGACATGTAAAACCTGACGAGAATCTGACGCGAAACCTCACGCCGCCGTGTCTATCCCAAAATCTGCTTGGAAAGATTCTGCAGAGCGTGGAAACGATGCGATATAGCGTTGTTCTCGTCAGGCTCAAGCTCTGCCATGGTAGTTTACCTGGAGCATCCTCTGGCACAGAAGAGTGAGTCGCAGCCAAAAGCCATTGTTGTGACCCTTTGGCTCGTGTATGCTTGTAACGCCCTCGCAGTCACCCTCTCTACCAGCACAGATCCGTCTCTATAGACCAGAGCAACGGTAGAGTGGAAGCGAGCAGTGCGGTCCTCGATCAGCAACGTCGGCAAGCTCAGCCAGCGCTGATTGTTTGCAGCATCATTGCCATGCTCGCCAGCATAACGAGGCGGAATAGATTCCGGAGCTCCGTCCAGGCATCAACGCAAATGCCGGAGTCGTCTGCCACGTAAGCTGCCGCGCAAATCTACCTCGTCGGCGCAGCCATTGCCTTTAATCAGAGCGTTGTCACGGAACGTCTGGGCCGTTCTCCTCTGGATCAGGGAAATCGCCCAGCTGACCAAGCGCTACATAGCTTATACGGCATTACCGCAGAGAGGACAGCCTCAATCTCGAACAAGTCTGTGAGTGCTGCCCGTTGCAGCACGGTTGTATATTTGGATCAAAGGTCGCAGCGTTATGAACCCTGATTTTCACTGTTTTGACTCATGGCGCGGTTACTCCTCAAATCCAGTCACTTGCTTTGCAGGTCGAAAGCAAGGTGAGCGATGCCAGCTTGACCAAGGTCGAGCAGGCTGGTTAGCTGATTGCTCGCGATCAAACGGACCGCCCTCGCCTGTTCCTTGCACTTCAATTATCTGTCCTGGTTTCTGTTCCGACAAGGTTCATGCCATCAATGTCAGCGTGAGAATCCTCGGGATAGTCAGGGTCCAGCAAGGCGACGCCATTCACATATCCGCATGAAATCGCAGCTGCACCTGACCTGTGAGAGGAAGTCTGGGAGAATGTCGCTTCTCGACAAGTGAGTAGAGTGCGTCGTGGAGTGCCACGCACACGCGTGATGCCTGGCGGTTCTAGTGCCGCCGTCTCTGCCACCAGCAGGACGCGCGGTCCAGCGTGATGGTGTACTCGCCCAGACGGTTGAGGGTCGACAACGGGCGTAGCGAGCGGCCGATCAGAGCGCTCAATCTCCATGGAACGACCCTTGCGGTTGGCGCGCTCTCGCTTGGTGCGGCGGTTGAGTCGACGCAGGTAGCATGGCATGTTCAGCCGTGACCCAGTCCCGCGCGGAGAACTGCGTCTCGCCACGCAGTGAACGCCCTCTTCGACGGGTAGCGGTGCACAGGACGCGTGTGTCGCCAAACGTGACCAGGCACGATCCGTCGGCGTTCTTCATACGTTGCGCTCAGCGGCGACAGGGCGCACCTGGTCCCACCTCGCGGTCAAACGAGTTGGCGCGGCCTGCGTGGCAGCGACGTCGGCCTGCGGTTTTCTCGCCAGAAAACGCGCTTTCTACCCGGTTGGTCCATTGCACCTCTAGAGAAAACGCGACACCCGAGGGCGCCGCGTGAGGATTCCATGGTGGGCGATGAGAGATTTGAACTCCCGGCAGCTTGCCGCGTGTAAAGCACCTGCGCCAGCTGCCGCGCCAATCGCCCGTGACTGACAGAAGTTTATCACAGCTTCCACGATTCTTAAGCCAGCACTGCGAATTCTGCGCCTTCATTGCACGACCTTGCGCACCCGCGCCAACTCTTCGAGAATTCGACGCATTTTCTTTCTGAACGCCCTGCTCGGTGTTAGGCGCAATGACGTGTGGTAGCAATGGTTTGAGCGCATGTGCAGGCGCTGTCCATAATAACGTACGCGGTGCCCGCATAACGCAGCATAGCGTAGTCGTTCGTTGAGTCGCCATAGACGGCAATCTGGTCGCGAGAAATGCCACCATAGTGGCCTGCTGCCGTGATCTGGTCCGAGTCCCGTGGCCCTTGTTCACGCCGAGGGCACAACGTCAATCCACGTCTCGCCGGAGAGGCATGAACGAAAGCCTCGTCGCCCATCTCGCGCTCAAGAATCATGGCCATGTCCATCGAGGCAGGCTCGAATCGCAGCAACAGCAGTGGCCTTGATATGATACCGATGTCAGGTGAAGGTGGATCAAACACGCGCGCTCAGCGTTAGGCGGGTCTTTGTCCAGCCTGCGCACAAACGAGCTCTGATCATCCAGCAAATACGCGTGCGTGCGGTCATAAACTTCTGTGCAGATGGCAGTCAAACTCGGACGTCAGCTCAAAAGCAGCTTGCGAACAGAAGCTGACGAGAAAAACCTCGCGGTCAATAACCTCGTTCTCTACACACATGAACCTGCGTGCCAGGGAAAGCCACGTAGTCGATCTCGTCTCGCAACCGGCTCAAAGCAACCAGCGCGGCGTATCATAGCGACGACCGGGCTTGCAACAAAAGTGATCGCCACGTTTGTATAAGCTCTTCCGGTGGGCTCAAATATGTCTCTGGCGGAACTCTCGAAATTCTGGTCAAGCGTACTGATCCGCTGTCCGATGCAATGAGTTTAATCATGCTAGTTCTCCATCATAAAACGGGGAGTCTCCCTGCTTTTGTTGCGCGTCACAAGCTCAAGCAGGCAATGCAACGCCATCGTCTGCAGATGCACCAACGTGATGCTTTGCCACCTGCTTGACCTCTGGAATTGCATTTGCCACCGCCACCGAGTGCGGAACTTTGCTTAAAATCTCAACGTCATTCTCGCCGTCTCCAAAAAGCAAGCACCTCTTCTGGAGAAATACCTGTTCTTTTCCAGAAGCGTTTCAAAGCTCAGTCGGCTTGGACACACCCTTGCAGCACGTCAAACCACTGCGGAACTACCGACATGGTGGTACACGTCTGGACAAGCTGCGGCCACCTTTTGGCACGACAGCGCTCCGCCAATAGCTCCTCCGTGCCTGGACACGCAATTGTTGCGGCGACAAACCTCGACGTCAGTTCTGGGAACTTTGATCAACAATGCCCGAGACAAATGCATTGCGCTGCTCGTAATCGGCGAGAATGTTCTTTGTCCAGCGGACCGACAACACACATATGCCGGGTTAAAGAGGTTAGTACTTCTCTGGATAGCAGTAGACCAAGAACATGTTCTTCTCGTCAGCAAGAGCATCTGCGAGCACTGCAACGTTTTGTGATCGAAGATAGAGGCAGATAGTCTTGCCCTGTATGCAGCACGCGCTTGCGCAGACATAACTCCTGTCTGCATATCACGCCTCATCGAGGCTGAAAAGACGCATCAGCTCAACGTAATCGCTGGCCGGTACAAGGGCCAGGCTGTATCTGTTTTCTTCTTCCGGAGCGTATGGATTGCCTGCGTGTGAGAGTCCGACACACGCTTGTTTTCCGAAGGGTACCAGCGTGTTGTCCATATCAGATCAAAACAAGCTTTAATCACAAACGTCCCCCGTTACCGCATGCTGCGTAGCTGGGCAAACGCGATACGCCGTCACTGTCCAACGGACGCAGTCGCTACGTCAAAAGCAGTCTGCTGGCAGCAAACTCTACGGCTGGCACGCTCTACGCTGACAAGAGCTGAGCCGCAGCATTGTACTTCTATCTGGTTGAACTATGTGCCAGCGTCAAAGCGGTCAATCTTGGGCAACACTTGGTCCTAGTCCAATCATGCGAGAGACGCACCTTTGACGCATCTCGAAGTCAAAATTAGAAGATCTCTAAAACGGAATCCTGACGTCCACCAACCCTCGATGCGCTTAATGTCCTGGTAGTTGATGGACATTTCAGAGCTCTAAAGGGCACTACAACCATCTCGTCATCAAAAAGCGAGACCTTATAACGACTCAAGATGTACCACGCCATAAACATGACAACCGAGAAGGACGCATAGCATGCCACTTAACAATATGCTCTGGGTATGGCGTAAACACATTAACGCAGCAAAGCCAGCCGAGAACCAACTGCGATTGCACTGACAAAAGCCATGTCAATAATGAGCGAAACGTGTGAAGCGATGCGGGAGGTTACATGAGTATCGTGGTGGCTGTCGGCGGCGCTCGGAAATTCAACGCTGCACCGAGTGCTCTAAAATCGCAGCTGTAACGGGTGCCGGCGCAAACGACAACAATTCCAAACAACACTGCGAGCACTGCGACCTCCCTTTCCCCACGAAAAAGAACGATGACCCCTTCATTGAGCTACGCTCCCCGTCCACCATTTATCGTGTGAACGAGACGTGAGACGGCAGAAATCTCGCTGGCGAATGGCAAAGCTGGGCACGTCAAGTAGTCGCGCGCGATGCGACGACGCGGGTCGCAGGCAGTGCGAGCGCGTACGGCGGTGCGGCTCGCGTGCGCGATGCGGGTGCGACGGCACGCCGCGGGCGGCAAACTGGCGACAAGCTTCTCCAGAAGGTCAACGGTAACCTCAAAGGCTTGGCACGGGCACAAACTCACACGCACAGGTAGGGCGTTATATCCGCCGGTAGCAATGTTGGGGCATGGCGATGCGCGAAGAGGTAAGCTATGAGCACCATCGGTACCGCCACGAGGCGGCAACTGAAACTGGCCTGGAATACCAACCTCGCGATTTGCCTCAAGCGCATAATCAATCCAGGAACTCGTAGCCGTCGAGACTTCTCGGCCATGTTGCGATACTCCTGGTGAATCTCAACGCGTGACGGTAGTCTCGCCATAGCAGCTTTGTTCAAGAACGCGGCGATATCCTGCAAGACCTGCTGGCGGTTGGCAAAGATCTGAGCGTCGTGTGGTCGCCCGGACGATGTGGCTGAGGCTTGACGCTCGGACGCAGAGCCCTCGATGGCGATTGCGGTAGAAAGCCCTCCGTCGCGCCCTCGGTGTGCTCAGGGGCGTGGACGGCGGGGACCATCTGCTGGAACTCGGAGGCCACGGTGATGGCGTTGATCGCCCGACGTCCCTGGCGCTGCCGTGAACCATGACGCCCTTGAAGTAGACGTCGGCGGCCAGAGCTGCGTTGACGCTCTGGTTAGCGAGCTCGCCGAGAGCCTCTCCCGTCGACGGTATGGCCGTGAGCTGCGCGTTTGTCCAGGCCAAGCAGGCTTGCACCGTGACCGATCTCCTCGTCAGGAACAAAACGCAATCTTGAGCGTAGGGCGGGCGAGTTCAGGTTGCTCGCCCAGGCGCGGCAGGCAGGGCGCAGATCTCAGCCACGCCGGCCTTATCGTCATGCGAAAGAAACGTGGAGCCGTCGGAGCAAATGGCGTCCATGCCCACGATCCTTTGAGGTCAGGACCTGCTCGCTGGGTGGTAGCGATGGTCTTGCCGTTGACAGCACCGGCGACGAGGTCATGCCGCCCTCGTAGTGGACGATGCGGCTTTGAGCGCCTGAGGCGGGCGCGTCGATGACGGAGTCAAGGTGCGAGTCAAAGCATCAGCGCGGGGAGACCGGCTCGTGCGCCATGGACGCGGCGTGAAGGTGCCGGTGACGTAGGCGCGCTCATCGACGGTGACGTCGGTGCGCCCAGCGCCTGAGGCTCTTCGCGCGCGCAGGCCATCGTCGCTGAGCGGGCGTGGAAGGCGTGAGCGGCGCGTCGTTGTCGGGGTTGGACTCGAGTCAACCTGCACGTGGCCGCATGAAGCGCTCGGCGGCGGCATCAGGGCTGAGCTGGTTGTAGTTGCCCGAGACACGAGTGTCCTCTTGTTCGAGCCGGGTGACGTGGAGTCGAACGCCGGCGGGCAGGTCCGGGCGTTAACCAGCGCTTGCTGTGTGCGTTGAATGTTGTATGCATGCGGTACCGGCAACCCAAAAAGAATTAAACCTACCTTGCACGAACTTTGCGCGCACATGCCATAATAATTGCAAGAAATGCGAAAGACGGAGCGCCATGACAAACGACTTTTGGACGCCACACCGCCACCTCTTCCCACCTCAGGGCTGGATGAATGACCCCAACGGACTTTGTCGTTTAAGTCCGTCTACCACGCGTTTTACGAGTACCTCTGAGTGGCCTCGCCAACGAGCTCCGCTTTTGAGGACATGCTGTGAGTAAGGATGCTGCTCTTGGGAGACGCTCCCTATTGCGATTTCTCCAGACGCAGCTTGCGATAAGGACGGCGCGTTTTTCGGGTTCGGCCTGGATTGAACGAAACGCAACACGGCCCGGCGGCTGCGGGTCGCGGTGACGATGCGGCGGCCGGCGACGGCAACGACGACGCCCGCGGCGATGCAGCGGCCCGCGCGAGGTCGCGCGCTCTTCTACACCGGCAGCGTTATGCAGGACAGAAACACACCCAGAAGCCGACGGCAGCTGACGTCGGTCGAGGAGACCTGCGATGGTCATGGGTGACCTCCTGAAGATGGACTGATCTTCGCCATAAGTGCGTTGTTTTGAAAAACCGAACGACTCACCCCCAGTACCTGCACAAACCACGTGCGCGACCCGAAAAGGTTTGGGAGCAAGACGGGCTCTCCGCATGCTGTTAGGCACTCTCGCGAGAAGGACGTTGCGGCTGGTAACGCACGACCGCAGATGAACGACGCAGTCTGGGAGCGGTGTCGATTTACGCCAGTGAGTGGCAAGTCGTGGACGCTCACTCGGTTATACGCGCTAATGCTCTGGGTCAATCGTGAGGCGTTTGGCTACGTATTAGCCACGTCTTTTGGTGCAGCTGGGCAATGACCAGGAGTTTCTATCTTGTGTGTCTGCAGGGCTAAGTGAAGTGCGCTAGTACGGAGCCAAGTGCTGGCGCGGAGTCGGCATCGTGCGTCCAGGGGTCGCGCTTCGAGCGATTCCGCTAACCTGCAGAGACCACTTCAAAGCGAGCCCTCCTCGACAAAATGGCAAAAGTATCGCAGTCAGGCTCGCCTGCTTCAAGAGGGACAGAAGCTTATCAATGGTGAAACTGTTTCTACCGACAGCTTCTGTGCTCTGGGATCACGGTTTTGACTTCTACGCACCTCAAACGTTCGTTGATGATTCTGGACGCACTATTTTGATTGGATGGATGGGCATCACTGGATCCGACTTACCATAGTTATCCTGAGGGTATTGGCTTCTGCCACAACCTTACTTCCGCCCTGAGAACTATCGCTGTCTGAGGACGGTGTTGCCCGCAACGCCCAGTTAGCGAGCTTGATGCTGAGACGACGCGAATGTGTGGAATTCAGCGCTGACGGCTCTGTCGAAATAGGTCAACCATCTGCAGATATTGAGATCTCTGGCATCTCTGGAGACGGAAGTTTACTCTCAACGACGTGCTTGTGCTTTTCTAACTCCAAGGGCATTTTGCTTTGCACTCAGCTGACAGGGAGACACACCGCTGCAGAGTAGAACTCAACGCTCTATTGAGCCAAAGTAGCCCTCTGACCTGCGTGTTATTGTCGACGCTCTACCGTGCGATTTACCCGAACGATGGTCGCGTAGTTTTCTCGACGCGATGGTGGTCCCTGCGTCTGGGCGTCTAACGTTGAACGACACTTTTGTTGCTTCCGGCTCGCGAGCATACAGCCCAGTCGCGTAATTCAGTGGATTTGCTTGGCGCAGTCTGCTGCTTGACACCCAAGGAGCACTGTTTATAACCACGGATTGACGCCATTATGCACGATATTGCATATTTCATACGTTTTATGCGCAAAATTTTTCCTCAGCGCGAAAAATTTGCCGTTTTTGAGAGCCTCGGCGGTAAAAACCCGTTTAGTTGAGGATCGAGGAATAGTTCAATTTCTTATCTCGTATGTTTGCCCAGGAAAGACGAAAAAGTTTAACTATTTCTACTAACAGGTGAGTCAAAACAACTCATTTTCAAAATGAATACACCAACTCAAACGCATTTTTACCTTTAGACTGTCGCCACCAAATGAGCCCCAAACTAAAGTTTGGGGCTCATTAACGTGCTGAAATTTCACTTTCGCGGACGTTCGCCGCAGTGTTCGCACTGGTCGCGCTGTGCCCATTCGCGCCGGTCGCGGCCGGTTGCGCGCGCTGCCCGCGCTGGTCCGCGCTACTCGGAGAGGTGCTGAGAACGCGGCGACCATACCTTCTGCGGTGGTCTGGCCAAAGACGTCGGCGGGACTTTGCCTCGTCCATGAAGCTGCCCATCAGGCTCTGAAGCATCTCCACCTGGCCGCCGTCACGCCCTCATAATGCCCAGGTTAACGACGAGTTTTGCTGGAACAGTGTCGCCGCCGCCGCCCATTGGCTCAAAGCTGATTGGGCGATGGCTTCACGATTGCGATGTAAGGCTTCTCAAGGCTGACGGATCGGTGTGTGGAATCGCGATCTCACCCGCAGGAAAAGCAGAGTCCGCTGGATGGTTCTTCCCGCCTTGAGTTGAAATGGCGTCTTTCCAGGTGTTCTTGATGTGGCTGGGAGGTTGCTCAGGCGGGTCTCGAGCTGGTCAAACGGCTCAAAGGCGTCCTCAGCCTCAATGTCAAAGAAAACAAGCTCGGGCTCTAGGGCTGGCGGTCGGTTAGCCATTGCTACTCCCTTTCTGTTGCTGGCGGCGCGCTCGCACGCAGTCCGTTGATCTAGTTTTGCCTCGAGGGTCGAGCAGCGGCAGCAGACCTCTCGCGTCGTTGCTGCGCATCGAGTCATATCGCCGCAGGTCAGGTAGAAGCGACCCCGCAGCGGCGTGGCCTTGTTGATGCGTACGCACGAGCGCACAGTCGCTTGCAGGGCCTCTCGCGCACGCGAATCTGCGTGATCTGGGACAACTTGCCAGGTCGATTTGCGTTTTACCCGTTGGTCAAATGTAGTGAGTCTGGGGCGAGAATAACCTGCTCAGGATAGGCATGCGCGAGAAACGCGTTGAGAATCGAGTACAGGCAAACCACAGCCAGAAAGAGCATCCAACCAGCGGATAAACCCGAGCGCAAAACAACACAACGCTGCCGCAATGAGGCACCACTATCAACGAGACGCAGTTGGGCGGCAGCACGTCGATGAGAGTAGCGTCGGCGGTCGTACTGATACGTGACCGGCTTGGTCGCGGCGTCGGCGCTGGTCGCGGCTGCGGTCGCGGTCGCGGCTGCGGTGTCGGTGTGGGTCGCGGCGCGGTCGTCGGCCGACGAGCGCTTGCTGGATGAAGCGGACTTGAGCTGGACATGGTTTCTCGCCTTTGGAATCAAGCGGTAAACAGAGGCCCGCCAAGTGGAACCTGGACGAGCCTCCTTGCGAGTGTTTTGTAGGCAACGAGGCCTGCTCAGGCGGACTAAGCCTCCTGAGCCTCGTGCTGCAGCAGCTTCCTTGAGAGATGCGGCTGCGGTTCCACGACAGCAAGTGCGCAGCGATTGCGCCCGGTTACTACAACGCCAACAGTGGGTTGATGCTGGAGAACAGGACAAACAGGCCGGACGGTGGGCTGCCGCCGTCCGGAGAGAACGGTGATCAGGGAAGAACCAGCGACGCGGTGCTGCTACCAACTGCGGCGGCTGCGGATATGTCGAGAAGCCAGCCTGAGTTGCAGACTGTGTGATGAGTGGAGCAAAGAGGCGGTGGAGATCAGCAGACCGATGATCGCGGAAAACAATACCGATGATCGAGCTGCGAGCCGTTACCGCTTGCAGACGGGTACTGCGACTGCGAGCATGTAGGTGCCAGCAGCAAAGGTCGACAAACTGGCGAGAGTCTGGTTGCCAACTGGCTGAAGCAGAAGTGCCAAACAGAACCATCAGGAATGGATATGCAGCCAGAGAGACGAGGGTTACTGGGTGACCAACTGCAACCGCAGAGTCGAGGCCAATCGAGATGTTGCCGCGGTTCTTAACGCGCTGCTGGATAAAGTTAGAAGCTGCCTCGGAGATTGGCAGGAGGCTTCCATCAGGAGAGCCGCCATACGAGGATGAGAGTCAGAACGGAAGCTGGCAAGGTGACGCACCGACGGTCGGGATCTTGGTGATGGAGCCTCGCAATGTCAGCAGCGTCGAAGCATGCAACGCAGCCGATGATGAGGCCAATAACGGTGCCGATGAACGGTGGCTCGCCGAAGACGCCAAAGCGCTTCTGCATGGACTCGACGTCGATGTCGATGTCGCGAACGCCAGGGATCTTATCGATCAGCCAGTTCAGGCCCATAGCAACAGGTGCGTAAGCGAAACGATAGCTGGGAGATAGAAACGCCTGGCATGTTGAGTGCCTTCTGGACGTCCCTTTGCGGTTTGCGCTGGGGCAAGAACAAAGCAGGATGACCTCGTCGATGATTGCTGCGCAGCGAAGCTTCGCTACGTGTTGGTACACCGTCTGCAACAAAGGAGCCAAACGAATGCGTAGTGCCAGTAGTTCCAGATGTCGACGTTGACCGTCTGGGTGAAGTTAACGTGACAAGTTAGCGGGTTAACGATGAGTGCCAGCGTGAATCGATAACCAGACCAATGGTGGTGCCGAGTGCAATTGCTGCACCTGCTGGCCAACCGACGTCGATGACGTTGAGGGTCAGACAGCGGTGAATCATCTCCCGAACTGCAAGGTCCAATTGCGGTGCCAAACAGCTGGATGGCTGATTGACGAGGTTAAGGCCGATGATGCTTCAACGCCGACCATAAGGCCAGCCTGAAGGCTCTTGCAGCCTGCTCTCAGAGCGCAAACTGATGATGGTCAGGATGACTGGCATCGCGGCTGCAACACTCAAGGGCCCCTGAAGGAACGAGAAAGAATGAAATTACTACTTCCACACTTACCTTCTTTCGAACAAAACAAACACCCGCCGCCGTTGGCAAACAGCCGTTGGCGAGCGGGTGTAAACTACCGAACCACTTGCTCGAGGATGTCAAGAATCTGCTGCTCAGCAGCCGCTGCCTTACCAATGTGGTGGTAAGGAAAAGGAACGCCGCGACATATGGGCAGGTACTGCTGCAGGTGCCTCTAGTAGTTGCAATGAGGGATGTCTGCGTCTGCGCGCTGGCTGACTGCCTCGCCAATGGAGCACTTAACAATGCTGGAAGTTCCAGCAAGGCCGTTGGAAATCGAGAAGATCCTTGACCTTTGCCTCAACAGCAGTAGAGGTTGCGATACCGGAACTGCACAAGCTACGACTACCTCATGTCTTCTCGCTTCGAGACAGAACAGAGATTTCTCGCCCTGATATGTGGTTGATGCGCTGCTAGCTGCCGTGCTGCGAACGGCCACCGTGCCGGTCGCGTGCTGCGAACGACTGCTGCGCTGGCGGCTTCGCTGGCGACATCAACCGATGTGCCGATGTGCCTGTCGCTGTCCGGCTCTCGGCGCTACCTAAACACTTAACGTTGGTATTGTAAAACAAATTAAACAAGATTGTCCACGTTGTTTTATCTATACAGCTTTTATATAGTGGATATATTAGTTTTATGTGAAGTACTTGCAGGTAAAACGTTTTTAACGTATTTGTTGAATTGTTTATTTGACGTTTGAGGGGATCGCGATGCGGTAAGCATCCGCGATGCTGGCTGCTGAAACAGGCTACTCTCCTGCAGCCGTCTCTAATGTCACCTCAACGAAAAGGCAACGTCGGAGCCAAGAGCAGCCCACATCATTCTGGAGGCCATTGCGCGCCTTAGCACAGCTCGCTCGGCTCAGATTTCTCGCATCATTTTGCGATTGCATCATCGCGTCAACGGCCACATCTCGTCGACGAAAGCGCGCTCAAGCAGGTGTTTGCTCTACCGGCGTCGAACGCGCCGTCTCGCGAGCTGGACTGCTGCCGTCGGCGATGGTAACGCTGGACCTCCCGACCCGTTACTAGCAGAAAAACATTGCGTGAGCTGGAACAAAACGAGGGAGCTGGCGTCCGTTCTTCTCGCCACCGAGATTGTCTCCGACGATCAGTTTTCCTTGCTGGAAGAGTTCCAGTCTCTGCCGCTGGTGATTGTGGACAGTTGGAGCGACAAGCTGCCGTTTGACTGCGCTGTCACTGCCAACGAAACCGCTGCATGTCGCGCGTGTGCCCTGCTGAGTCGAGCGGCCACGAGGTTATCGGGTACGTCGGCCACGTGGAGCGCTGCAAGAACGCTATCTCTGCAAAGCTGAGCGTGGCATGCCTTAGCCGCGTGCTGGACGACATGCGATTCCCGTTTGACGAGAAACTAAACCGCGTGCTTGTCGACTCGAGCGCTGAGGAGGCCTATCGCCAGCTGGTTGATTGGCTGGAACAGAAGCGCGACCTCGCCGCCTCACCGCGTTTTTCTGCGAGAGCGATAGTCTGGCAGCCACCGTTGTCCGCGCCTCTCGTGAGCTGGACATTGATGTTCCAGGCGATGTCTCGGTTGTGGGTTTTGACGACGACCCGCATCTGCAAGCTAATTCGGCTCTTTCGCTTACACTCCGTACACGTTCCCCAAGCACCGAAATGGGAGAAATCTTAGCTAAACGACTCGTTGATCGGACGACCGACGCGCATTACGGCGGCTTCCTGTACTTTCGCAGCTCCATACGACCGTAGTTTCGCGCGAAGAGCGTCAAGCAGCTGTAGCGGGCGGGCGGCGCGCGACGGACGGAGCGAACCGCGACGGGCGGACGAACCGCATTGCTACGGCGGACGAGAGTCGCAGGCGTGGTAGAAGAACCGCGGGTAGATTTCGGCGTACTGTGGGCGCGAGCGGGTATGGAGTATGTGCCAGAATGCGCGACACACGGCATTTTGCGATGCTGTCACCATAACGATACGTATTTTCGCGGTCAGTAACGTCAATATGCACGATATTGCTATTTCATTCGTTTTATAAGCAAAATCTTCACTGAACGGGAAAATCGCCGTTTTGAGGCCAAGCGGTAGAAAAATGCGTTTAGTTGGGGATGGAGAAATTTGAGTTCAATTTTTATCTTTATGTTTGCCCAGGAAAGACGAAAAAGCCTTTAACTATTTCTTTGTACTCGATTACGCCAAAACAGCTCATTTTCAAAATGAATACACCAATTAAACGCATTTTACCTTTTGGGCCCACCGTTGCCATTTGAGCAAACCAAAGTTTGGGGCTCATTAA
>BNJV01002186.1_pt1 | contig 69142 bp, 89 predicted proteins | sample 8540591 | NCBI WGS metagenome assembly BNJV01 (sample SAMD00202457, study PRJDB9452) | human saliva metagenome | host: Homo sapiens
AAAACCACGAATCGTATGATTCGTGGTTGTTTTTGAAGTCATTAAATATGTGTAAGGCATTTTGATGAAAAAAATCGTTTTTTTATGCTATACTATGAGTAAGTTCGTTCCCTAATTTATTGATAGGATAGTGTAAAGGAGGCACCATGAAAAAAACCTAAAAAAAGCATGATTATTTTAATCAGTATTTTAGCAGTCATTGGAATAGCAGTAGGAGGTTGTAGCATGCACCGATATCAACAGAAACAAGAAATGATTGCCATTGCGACCAGCGATGAGGCGAGAAAGGTTTATGAAGAATATATGAAAAAGAAAGATCCAAAAGCTTTTACTAAAGAAGGAATTATCCGTGACTATGTGATTGATAATGAAAGTTTATATTATAATCCAATGGGAGGTATAGAGGTTAAAACTTATATTAATAATAATGAAAAATTAGATATTCAATTCGGTATTGTAAGAAATAGCGAGGGGAAATTAGAGCCCAGTGGCTATACATATTCTGGAGAGTTGAGTAAGTTGTTAGGAGAGTAGATCATGACTGAAGAATATGTGAGTGAAGTTAATCTTCAAACTGCAATGGCTGAATATAAAGATTTACGATTGAATCGTATAGCGGAAACTCCTAATGGTGATCAAATTGGCACTGTCACCCAAGTCTACAACAATACCACAGGAGCGGGGGAGCAGGTTTATGCGGTTGTAAAAAATCCTGCTGAAAAAGCTGAAGATGTAGAGGAAAGTTATGCTATACTATGAGTAAATTCGTTCCTAATTTATTGATAGGATAGCGTAAAGGAGGCACCATGAAAAAAACCTAAAAAAAGCATGATTATTTTTAATCAGTATTTTTAGCAGTCATTGGAATCGCAGTAGGAGGTTGGAGTATGCACCAATATCAAAAAAACAAGAAATGATAGCCATCGCGACCAGCGATGAGGCAAAGAAGGTTTATGAAAATCATATGAAGGCAAATGATCCTAAAGCATTAACAGAAGATGGAATCATTAAATCATATGATATTGATACAGAAACTTTAGAGTATAATCCAATGGGAGGACTAATGGTAAGGATATATTTTAATAATGATAAGGAATTAGATTTTCACTTTGGCTTAATAAAAGATAATTCAGGTAATTATGAATCTTATGGATATACTGTATCACCTAAATTATCATCTATGTTAAAGGAATCTAAAAAAATGAGAAATTATGTCGATGACTCAAATCTTCAGATAGCAATGACTGAATATAACGATAACTCAATTAATCGTGAGGTTAAGGACCAATATGATAGAAGCGTTGGCACTGTCACCCAAGTTTACGACAATACTGGCCATGTCACTCTTCCACCAGGAGTAAAAAGAACTGGAGGCCTTAACGGGAAAACATCACAGGAAGAACCATGGAAACCGTGTCAGGTGATGGTGAGCAGGTTTATGTGGTTGTAAAGAATCCCAAAGAAAATGCTGAGGATGTAGAGGAAGTAACAGTCCTCTTTCGTGGCTCTACTGCTCCAATGCATGCTTTTTACAGATTTTGGGGATGTCTGGAATGACTGGGCAGAAAATGATCTTGTGATTGGAACGCGTATCCTGAAACAAAGTATTCCTAGCGGCCGAGACAATTCTACCGAGCAGCTAAAGGCCTCTGCCAGAGCTTTAAAAGATATCATGGAAAAATATCCCAATGCCAAGATTAACATCTATGGGCATTCACTTGGTTCTATGGATGCTCAGTATGCTATGGTCGCTCTTGAAGCTACCCAAATCGAGCGAATCCAACAGGCTTATATCTATAACGGACCTGATGTCTACCGAATCCTTAGCCCTGAACAGAGAAAAATTGTCGATCAGATTAAAGGACGAATCTATAACTATGCTGACCCTAAAGATAAGATTAGTATGGTTGGTAGAGATCCCGCCAAGGGAAGTGTCGGTTCTGTAGGTATGGTTTATTATGTAGATAGTGAACAAGAAGGTTTTGTAAATCAGCATATGACCTATGGTTATCGCCTGGATAAGGATGGGAAAATTAAAATTCTCTCCAATACCAGTACAGTTGCTTATAACAACTTTCTGATTAAAAATGGAGAGTTTCAAAAAGCTTAAGAAGAGTCTAGCTTCTGATGGTTTTACATCTGATGAGCGAATCTTTCTAGACTCTGAACAAGCTAAGCTTACGGCGTCAGGTATTTGCCATATTGTAACAGAAGAACTAGATGTTCTCAAAAAAATATATAATGATGGTGCTCAAGATGCGAGCGAAGTGCTTGTATCTTGCAGTAATGTTCCTTGGGGTTTTATCCTAAGTCCGTACGAAACAGAGGTTGCCTATTCTGATGGAGGAGTTACCTATGAAACAACTGTTGGTGTCATTCAAAAGAGGTTTACTCCGGTTCTTGATACTGCCAAACAATTAGAGAAAGATTTTTACAGATTTAGAAAAAGCAAATCAAAGACGGTATTCAGAAAAAAATTAGATGAAGATAAAGAATTGGCTAATGAGTTTAAGCAATGGGAGAGTTTGATATGATAGAAGATGAAATCAGGAAAAAGCGACAGCGTATTGAAGAATGTGAGGATGCCTATCGACGTTCTTATAAAAAAATCGAAAATCAGTACGAAGAGGCCAATTATAAATTTCAACAATTGCATCATATGATTGATGAAAAGCATCAAATTATTTGGTTTTTAAAGTAAAATTCCAGTAAGTCTCTTTTTTATACCAAATGAACTAAAAACCACGAACCCTAGGATTCGTGGTTTTTTCTTATAGACTTGTCGAGTGTTTTGGTTGTACTTTTTGTTGAGGGTCGATGTAGTTAATGGCGTTGTTGACAGCAGTTGGTGCTTCACCGAGACCTGTTGCAATCAAGTCAATCTTACCTTCGTAGTAGCAGCAGTCTCCAATAGCGTAAATTCCTTCTTGACTTGATTCTTGCTTGCTATTGACGATAATCTTATGACGATTCAGTTCTAATCCCCAATTTTTAAGATTACCGACAGAAGATTTGAAACCATAGTTGACAAAGAGGTGGTCGAGTTCAATGGTTTCAGTCTCATCGGATTTAACTTTTGTAATTTCAAGCTTATCTAAAGTTTTTCCATCTCCAAGGAGTTGACTTGGCACAAATGGTGTTTTGATACTTACAGATGATTCTTTTAGGGCTTGTACACTATGTTCAAGGGCACGGAAGTTATCTCTACGATGAACAAGTGTAGTAGGGGCAATCTTTTCAAAAGCTAAGGCCCAGTCCACAGCAGAATCTCCACCACCCAGAATCGTTACTTTCTGACCAGCATATTGTTGAATGTTAGAAACGTGATAGTGGATATTTTCATAACCTTCAACGCCTTCTAATTCGAGTGGACGCGGTTTAAAGGCGCCACCACCCATAGCTATAATGACAGCTTTGGAAGTATGAGTGCCTTTAGTAGTTGTAATCTTAAAAAAACACCATCTTCTTTTTTTAATCTCGAGAACGGTTTCGTTGAGGTGAAAAGGTGTCTCGAATCCTTCGAGTTGTTCCAAGAGACGGTTAGTCAATTCTTCCCCTGTAAGGTTTGGGAAACCTGGACATCGAGAATTTGTTTTTTTCAGGATAAAGGATAGCAGGTTGACCACCTAGTTGTGGGAGAGAATCAATGATTTGTACTTTGGCTTGACGAAGATGAGCGTAAAAAGGTCATGCGAAAAAGACCAACTGGGCCACCCCCTACGATGGTGATATCATATAGTTCAGACATGGTTTCTCCTTGTTTCATTTTTTTATCATTTTTATTCTATCATATTTTCTGCCAATTTAAAAATGAGGTAGGGGGAGAAAATTTTCCATTAAAAAAATGGTATAATGAAGAGAAGCTTTTTTGGAGAGGGGACACAGGATGAATTTTTCAGCAATTATCTAATCTTCAATACTGGTCTAGTTTGTTTTCCAGTCCTTGGAGTATTGCGATAAATGTGATTGATATTCTAATCGTTGCTTATATCTTATATCAATTTACAAAATCAATTGCAGGAACCAAGATTATGATTTTGGTTCGAGGCGTTTTAGTTTTTTTATCTTAGCTCAGATTGCGGCTAATTTTTTTGGGCTTGACGACTATTTCCTGGTTGATTAATCAATTGATTACCTATGGAGTTATTGCAGCGGTTGTTATCTTTTCTCCAGAAATTCGGACAGGTTTGGAACGATTAGGTCGAGCTACGGACTTCTTTTTCAAATACTCCTATGAGTTCAGAAGAGCAGATGGTACAGGCTTTTTGTAAAAATCGGTTGAGTATATGAGCCCGCGAAAGATTGGAGCCTTTGGTTGCGGTTCAACGTGTGAGAACCTTGCAGGAGTACATCGTTACAGGAATTCCTTTGGATGCTAAGATTTCTGCTGAGTTATTAATTAACATCTTTATCCCTAATACGCCTCTCCATGACGGTGCAGTCATTATCAGTGGAGATCGGATTGCAGTAACTTCTGCCTATTTACCACTGACTGAAAACACAGGCATTTCCAAAGAGTTCGGAACTCGTCACCGTGCAGCCATAGGTTTATCAGAAGTTTCAGATGCCCTTACTTTTTGTGGTATCAGAGGAAACTGGTGGAATTTCGATTACCTACAATGGTGTCTTCAAACATGATCTAAGTTTGGAAGAATTCGAAGAAGAACTACGTCGTATTCTGATCCCTAAGGATGCACAAGAACCAAGCTTAAAAGAACGTCTATTAGGAGGCTGGAATAATGAAAAGAAATAGTCTTTTATATCATCTCCTCGCTCCTCTTTGCATGTGTCCTATTTATCTATGCAACATCAATCAATTATCAAAACAATACCAACGCAAGACAAACAAAAACTGAAACCTATACCAATACGGTAGTCAATGTACCGATTGATATTCATTATGATAGTGAGCAGTATTTTATCAGTGGTTTTAGCTCTGAAGTAACGGTATTTCTAACGGGTTCAAATCGTGTATCCTTGGCTAGTGAAATGCAGGAGAGCACTCGTAAATTTAAAGTGACTGCTGATTTGACGCAGGCTACAGAAGGAACGATTGAAGTTCCCTTGACCATAGAAATCTTCCAAGTGGTTTGACAGCTGTAGCAACACCACAAAAGATCACAGTCAAGATTGGTAAGAAGGTCACCAGGGATAATGTGCCTGTTGTACCTCAAATCGATTCTAGTCAAATTGATGAGCGTATTATAATAGAGCGAGTTACTGTTTCTGATGAAAAAGTTTCAGTAACTAGTGATGCGGATACACTATCTAAGATTGATCGGATTGTTGCAGTTTTACCAACGAGTGAACAGATTACAGGGAACTATTCTGGATCAGTTCCTTTGCAAGCAGTTGATAAAAATGGATCAGTCTTACCAACAGTTATCACACCTTTTGAAACTACTATGAAAGTAACGACCAAACCTGCCAGAACAACAAGTAGTACAACCTCGACAAGTAATACTTCGTCTACAGAAAACTCTTCAACGACGTCAGCTGAGACGAAGTCAGATTCTTAAAATCAATATTAAACTAGAAAAGGAATATTAAAATGGGTAAATATTTTGGAACGGATGGAGTCCGTGGAGAAGCAAACGTAGAATTAACGCCAGAATTGGCCTTTAAATTGGGTCGCTTCGGAGGATATGTCCTCAGTCAACATGCGACAGAAGCGCCTAAGGTTTTCGTAGGACGTGATACACGTATTTCAGGTCAAATGTTAGAATCGGCTCTCATTGCTGGTCTTCTTTCAGTTGGAATTCACGTTTATAAGCTTGGAGTTCTTGCAACACCAGCAGTAGCTTACTTGGTGAAAACTGAGGGAGCGAGTGCTGGGTGTCATGATTTCAGCAAGCCACAATCCAGCCCTTGATAACGGGAATTAAATTCTTTGGTGGAGATGGATTTAAATTGGACGATGATAAAGAAGCAGAAATCGAAGCCTTGCTTGACGCGAGTGAAGATACTCTCCCACGTCCAAGTGCTGAAGGATTAGGTACTGTTGTTGATTACCCAGAAGGATTACGCAAGTATGAAGCCCACCTAGTTTCAACTGGAACAGCTCTTGAAGGGATGAAGGTAGCTTTGGATACTGCAAATGGAGCAGCTTCTGCAAGTGCTCGTCAAATTTTTGCAGATTTGGGTGCTCAAATCACTGTTATTGGAGAAATGCCAGACGGCTTGAATATTAATTTGAATGTTGGTTCAACTCATCCAGAAGCCTTGCAAGAACTTGTAAAAGAAAGTCAATCTGCCATTGGTTTAGCCTTTGATGGGGACAGCGATCGTTTGATTGCAGTCGATGAAAATGGTGAGATTGTCGACGGTGATAAGATTATGTATATCATCGGTAAATACCTTTCTGAAAAAGGTCAATTGGCACAAAACACAATTGTAACAACAGTTATGTCCAACCTTGGTTTCCATAAGGCCTTGGACCGTGAAGGTATTAATAAAGCTGTTACTGCTGTTGGAGACCGCTATGTAGTTGAAGAAATGAGAAAATCAGGCTACAATCTCGGTGGAGAGCAGTCAGGTCACGTTATCTTGATGGACTACAATACAACTGGTGATGGTCAACTTTCAGCAGTTCAATTGACTAAGATTATGCAAGAAACAGGTAAGACCTTATCTCAGTTGGCTTCAGAAGTAACAATTTACCCACAAAAATTGGTTAATATCCGTGTGGAAAACACCATGAAAGACAAAGCCATGGAAGTACCAGCTATCAAGGCTATTATCGATAAGATGGAAGAAGAGATGGCAGGTAACGGACGTATTCTCGTTCGCCCAAGTGGAACTGAGCCACTCTTGCGTGTCATGGCTGAAGCACCAACAACTGAAGAAGTAGACTACTATGTGGATACTATTGCTGAAGTTGTGAAAGCAGAAATCGGAATTTAGGAAAGTTAGCAGAAAATAAGAAAATATGTTACAATGTCAAAGTAAATTGTAACCATGGAGAATATGATGAATTTAAAACGTGAACAAGAATTTGTTAGTCAGTATCACTTTGATGCACGTAATTTTGAATGGGAAAATGAAAAACGGAATTCCTGAAACAAAGGTTGATGTGAACTTTCCAACTACTTCAACATGACCAAGAAAAATCAAGTGACTTCTCTCGTAGTTGTTTTGAGCTTTATGATTGTCTTTGATAAATTTGTTAGTCAGTGGCACTATTTCTCAAGTAAACCACGTTGAAGGTCGTATCGTAGATCAACCAAGTGACTTTAGTCAAGAAGAAGTTGAGACACTTGCTCGTCCTTGTTTGGATATGCTAAACCGTTTGACTTATGAAGTGACGGAAATTGCACTAGATTTACCAGGAATTAATTTGGAGTTTTAAAGAATGAAATTAGCGGTCATAACAGACTCATCTGCTTTTCTACAAGCGGAAACCTTGCGGAAAGAAGATTTATTTGTGCTAGACATTCCTGTGAATATCGACGGGACAGGAGTATGTTGAAGGTGTAAATCTAACCGCTCAAGAATTTTATGAAAAAATGGCTCATTCATCTGAGCTACCTAAAACAAGTCAACCAAGTATTGCAAAGTTGGATGAAATTTTATCGTCATTGAAAGAAAAAGGCTATACTCATGTTTTGGGTCTCTTCCTTTCTTCTGGAATCTCAGGATTTCACCAGAATATACAATATATGACGGATGAGTTCGAAGGATTAACCATTGCTTTTCCTGATACTCGAATTACAAGTGCACCACTAGGTTTCATGGTGGAAAGTGTGTTTCAGTGGTCTGAGCAAGGTGATGATTTCCAGTCTATACTAGATAAGTTAACAGAACAGATTGAAAATACTTCTGCCTTTATCATGGTAGATGATCTTGATCATTTGGTTAAAGGTGGTCGTTTATCAAACGGCGCAGCCATTTTAGGAAACCTTCTTAGCATTAAACCAATTCTATATTTCAATGACCAAGGTGTTATCGAAGTTTATGAGAAGGTTCGTACAGAGAAGAAAGCAACAAAACGTTTGGTTGAAATTGTCAAAGAAGTAACAAGTAATGGAAATTATCAGATTACTGTAATTCATGGGAATGCTCCTCAAAAAGCAGCAGACTTGCGTCAGCTTTTGTTAGACGGTGGAGTAGCTACGGACATTTCGATTGCAACCTTCGGTAGTGTCATCGGGACTCACCTTGGTGAAGGTAGTATCGCTTTGAGCTATATTCCCATAGTATAGTCTCATAACATGGGTAGATAGCGTCCTTCGTATCTTAGATAGGAGTAGAGATAGAGATGAGTATTCGAGTGATTATTGCAGGTTTTAAGGGAAGAATGGGACAAGCTGCTTGTCAGATGGTTTTGTCTGATTCTGAACTTGAACTAGTAGCCGTTTTGGATCCTTTTGAGTCTGCATCTGAGTGGCAAGGAATTCCTGTTTTCAATGATAAGAATGACTTGGCAGGTTTTGAGGCAGATGTTTGGGTAGACTTTACTACACCAGCTGTCGCCTATGAGAATACACGCTTTGCTCTTGAAAATGGCTTTGCTCCAGTAGTTGGAACGACAGGTTTCACCAGTCAAGAGATAGAAGAACTAAAAGATTTTTCTCGTTCCAAAGGCTTGGGTGGATTAATTGCTCCTAACTTTGCCTTGGGTGCTGTCTTACTCATGCAATTTGCGGCACAGGCAGCTAAATACTTCCCAAATGTAGAGATTATTGAACTGCATCATGATAAGAAGAAAGATGCTCCGAGTGGAACAGCTATTAAAACAGCTGAATTGATGGCTGAAGTTCGCGAATCTATCCAACAAGGTGCGCCTGATGAGGAAGAACTCATTGCTGGTGCACGTGGAGCTAATTTTTGATGGCATGCGTATCCATTCGGTTCGTTTGCCCGGTTTGGTAGCTCATCAGGAAGTTATTTTTGGAAATCAAGGAGAAGGATTGACCCTGCGTCATGACTCCTATGATCGTAGCTCCTTCATGACAGGGGTGAATTTGGGAATCAAAGAAGTTGTCAAGCGTCATGAGCTTGTCTATGGATTAGAACACTTACTATGAAATTAACAAAAATGCCTTCTGAATTTCAGAAGGCTTTTACCAGTATTAGAAAAAATTAAAGAAGCAGGATTTGAGGCTTATTTTGTGGGTGGCTCTGTTAGGGATGCCCTACTCAATCGTCCTATCCATGATGTGGATATCGCGACTTCATCTTATCCAGAAGAAACCAAGCAGATTTTCTCTCGTACAGCTGATATCGGGATTGAGCACGGAACCGTTTTGGTTTTAGACGGAGATGAAGAGTACGAAGTAACCACATTCAGAACAGAAGATGTCTATGTAGACTATCGTAGACCGAGTTCAGTTTCGTTTGTGCGTTCGCTAGAAGAGGACCTAAAGCGTCGTGATTTCACAGTTAATGCCTTTGCCTTAGATGAGACAGGGAAAATTGTCGATTTGTTTAATGGTTTACAAGATTTAGAAAATCAAGTCCTACGAGCAGTTGGTGTAGCGAGTGAACGTTTCAACGAAGATGCCCTGCGTATTATGCGTGGATTTCGTTTTCAGGCTAGTCTTGGTTTTGAACTCGAGCAAGAAACTTTTGAAGCGATGAAGACCTTAACGCCACTCTTAGAGAAAATTTCTGTGGAGCGCACCTTTGTCGAGTTTGATAAACTTTTGCTAGCTCCTTATTGGCGAGTAGGTTTATCTTCTATGATTGCAAGCAAAGCTTATGATTATCTTCCAGATATGGCTGATAGTCAGGATAAACTCCAGTCTTTGTTTGATTTAGAGAGTGATTTCACTTTTGAAACTTCTGAACAAGCCTGGGCTGCACTTTTATGGGCTTTAGAAGTGAAAGATGCTCAAAAATTTTTAAAACATTGGAAGACATCACGACAGTTTGCCAAACAGGTTCAGGATTTATTGACAATTTTGTCTCTTAGAGATGAGGGAGAACTAAGCAAGCGTGATTGTTACCGATTTGATTTGGACTTGATTCTACAGGCTGAAAAATCTTCGCAGAGCTCAAGGGGAGGAAGTCAACCCACAAGCGATCACAGAAACCTACGAGAGCTTGACCATTCATGATAAGAAAGAAATGCAAATCAATGGTGGTATTCTCATCAAAGAATACGGCTATCAGCCAGGTCCTGAATTAGGGGATGTTTTAGAAGAAATTGAGTATGCTATTGTGGATGGTGATCTAGATAATGAAGTGGAAGCCATTCATGCTTACTTAAGGGAGAGAAAATGAGTGATTTTATTGTTGAAAAACTGAGTAAATCCGTTGGTGACAAGACAGTCTTTAAGGATATTTCCTTTATCATCCATGACTTGGACAGAATTGGTCTTATCGGTGTCAACGGAACCGGTAAAACAACCCTTTTAGATGTGCTTTCTGGAGTTTCAGGTTTTGATGGTGACGTAAGCCCATTTTCAGCAAAGAATGATTACAAGATTGGCTACTTGACCCAGGATCCGGATTTTGATGATAGCAAGACCGTTTTGGATACGGTTCTATCAAGTGATTTGAAAGAAATCCAGCTAATTCGTGAGTATGAACTGCTCATGCTTAACTATAGTGAGGACAAACAGGCCCGCTTAGAACGGGTAATGGCTGAGATGGATTCCCTCCAAGCTTGGGAAATTGAGAGTCAGGTCAAAACGGTACTCAGTAAACTAGGTATTCGAGACTTATCAACTCCTGTTGGAGCTTTGTCGGGTGGTCTTCGTAGACGGGTTCAATTGGCGCAAGTGCTTTTAGGAAATCATGATCTCTTGCTTCTTGATGAGCCTACCAACCACTTGGATATTGCGACCATTGAATGGTTAACCCTCTTCTTGAAAAATTCCAAGAAGACGGTACTCTTCATCACCCACGATCGCTATTTCCTAGATGCTCTTTCTACGCGAATCTTTGAGTTGGACAGAGCAGGTTTGACAGAATATCAAGGAAATTACCAAGACTATGTTCGTCTCAAGGCAGAACAGGATGAACGCGATGCAGCTCTTCTTCACAAAAAGGAACAACTTTACAAACAAGAATTAGCTTGGATGAGACGACAACCTCAAGCTCGTGCGACCAAGCAACAAGCTCGTATCAATCGTTTCCATGACTTGAAGAAGGAAGTTTCAGATACTAGTGTTGAGACAGACTTAAGCATGAATTTTGAAACTAGCCGTATCGGTAAAAAGGTCATCGAGTTTAAGGATGTTTCCTTTGCCTATGATGACAAACCGATTTTGCAAGATTTTAACCTTTTGGTCCAAGCCAAAGACCGTATCGGAATCGTTGGGGATAATGGTGTTGGGAAGTCAACTCTTCTCAATCTCATTGCAGGAAGTCTCGAGCCAACTGAAGGTCAAGTTATTATCGGAGAAACGGTTCGCATCGCTTATTTCTCTCAACAAATCGAAGGTTTGGATGAAAGCAAGCGGGTTATTAACTACCTGCAGGAAGTGGCAGAAGAAGTCAAGACCAGTGGTGGTTCTACGACATCTATCGCTGAGTTGCTAGAGCAGTTCCTTTTCCCACGATCAACGCATGGTACCTTGATTGAGAAGTTATCTGGTGGAGAGAAGAAACGTCTTTATCTCCTCAAATTACTTCTTGAAAAGCCTAATGTCCTCCTCTTAGACGAGCCAACAAATGATTTAGATATTGCAACCTTAACGGTTTTAGAAAATTTCTTGCAAGGCTTTGCGGGGCCTGTTTTAACAGTTAGCCACGACCGTTACTTCCTTGATAAGGTAGCAACCAAGATTCTCGCTTTTGAGAATGGGACCATTCGTCCTTTCTATGGACACTACACTGACTATCTGGATGAAAAGGCCTTTGAAGCAGAAGCAGTAACGCAAAGTCAAAAGGCTGACAAGGAAAAAGTTGCCAAAGTCCGTGAAGAGAAGAAACGCATGACCTACCAAGAAAAGCAGGAGTGGGCAAGCATTGAAGGCGATATTGAAACCTTGGAAGATCGTATCTCTGCTATTGAAGAAGAAATGCAGGCCAACGGCTCTGATTTTGGGAAACTAGCTACTCTTCAGAAAGAGCTAGATGAGAAGAATGAAGCCTTGCTTGAAAAATATGAACGCTATGAATATTTAAGTGAGTTGGCATAATGGAAGAAACAATTTTTAAATGGAGTAGTAAGAAAATCGTTTTGAGCCTTATTCTTTACCTACTAGAATTGGCTCTTCTACTTTGGATACTTTCGTTTTTTCTGACCTATCCCGAAGAAGCACCAGCGGGATTGGTGGCAATCATCCTCTTTATTGCTTTTTTAATCATCATCGTTGGTTTCATTTTGTATCAACGTTTACGACTTCTTTTTTCGGATAAAGAGTATTTGAAAATGTACGGCTCAAGGATTTTTCCTATAAACCATTTCCGAAGAAAGACTGGCAGTTTTATTCCTGGGGACAGGTAGAAAAAGTTTGCTCTCACGAAAATTAAGGGTAGTAGAAATGCAAGGGATTTTTATATAATTGAGGTTCATTTTTATGACCCAAATCTTTTGAAAAGCACCTCTTTATGGGGACGTCTACGAAGTAGGTTTACTAGCAAGAAGAACTCTAACGTTATGAAAAATTCCAATCTATTTACTGGATGTCGGATTTGCCAAAGAGAGTTTTTGAAACCATGTCATACTTTGAGCGAGAGTGGCGCATCCAACAAAATCGTCGAGCGAAATCAAAACCTCTAAAAAGCAAAAAGAAGTAAGCACTTCGTTTAGCGAATGTTAGCAACAATGGAAGAAAAATAAGAAGTCCTGTACCAAGTGTCAAGGCTTCTTTCTATTTTGCTTTTCTAGGAATTATGGTATAATAGGGAGTAAAAAACTTAAAAAGAAAGAAACGCTATGAACTTAAAAGATTACATTGCAAGTATTGAAAATTATCCTCAAGAAGGCATTACTTTCCGTGATATTAGCCCATTGATGGCAGATGGAAATGCCTACAGTTACGCTGTTCGTGAAATTGTTCAATATGCTACTAACAAAAAGATTGATATGATCGTAGGACCAGAAGCTCGTGGATTTATCGTTGGATGTCCAGTCGCTTTTGAGTTGGGAATTGGTTTTGCGCCTGTTCGTAAACCTGGCAAGTTGCCACGTGAAGTCATTTCAGCGGACTACGAAAAAGAATATGGTGTTGATACCTTGACCATGCACGCAGATGCTATCAAACCAGGACAACGTGTTCTTATCGTAGATGACCTCTTGGCAACAGGTGGTACTGTTAAAAGCAACCATCGAAATGATTGAAAAAAATTGGGTGGAGTCGTAGCAGGTTGTGCCTTCTTGATCGAACTGGATGAACTCAAAGGTCGTGAAGCTATCGGAGATTACGACTATAAAGTGCTGATGCATTATTAATGAAAAAAACAGTCCCTAGGGCTGTTTTTCTCTTCATTTGATATAAAAAAATAAGCTATATCTAGTTAGAGAAAAAAACTATAATTGAAAAACTATATCTTCATACAGTATAATAAAGGGAAAGAGAAACGTCAGCATTTTTCCCCGTTGACGATACCATGTTTACTTGAGTCCAATATGATACAGTAAGGAGATTTCTATGCCGATTCGAATTGATAAAAAATTACCAGCAGTTGAGATTTTACGAACGGAAAATATTTTCGTCATGGATGACCAGAGGGCGGCTCATCAGGATATTCGACCACTGAAAATTCTGATTTTAAACTTGATGCCACTGAAAATGGTTACAGAAACTCAGCTTTTACGCCATTTAGCCAATACTCCTTTGCAGTTAGATATTGAATTTTTATATATGGAAAGTCATCAGTCGAAAACAACTCGTTCTGAGCATATGAAGACTTTTTATAAGACCTTCTCAGAAGTTCAAGACCAGTATTTTGATGGCTTGATTATTACAGGTGCTCCAGTTGAACATCTCCCTTTTGAAGAAGTGGACTATTGGGAGGAATTTACTAAGGTTATCGATTGGTCTAAGACTCATGTCTTTTCAACCCTGTATATTTGCTGGGGAGCACAAGCGGGTCTATACTATCGCTATGGCGTAGATAAATACCAGATGGACCAGAAGCTTTCTGGGATTTATTCTCAAGATGTTTTTGAAAAGAAGGTCATCTTCTACTGAGAGGTTTTGATGATTTATATGTATCCCCTCATTCTCGCCATACAGAAGTCCACAAAGAAGATATCCTGAATAAAACAAATCTAGAGATTTTAGCATCAGGAGAAGAGGTAGGAGTCTCTATCCTTGCGAGTCGAGATTTGAGAGAAGTCTATAGCTTTGGGCATTTAGAGTATGATCGCGATACGCTCGCAAAGGAATATTTTAGAGATCTAGATGCTGGTTTAGATCCACATATACCAGAAAATTATTTCAAAAATGATGACATTCATGAACTTCCTTGTATGAGGTGGAGTTCATCTGCAGCCCTCTTTTTCAGTAACTGGGTAAATTATGCAGTATACCAAGAAACGCCTTTTGAGTGGAAGAGTGTAGAAGATGATGTGTCTCATTTTTGGATATTTATAAGAGGAATTATGACATATTTAGATGCTTTCAAATCAGGAAACTTAGTGTTGCCGAGTGACCTGCTTTTTACATTACAATCAACTGTTTTCGTCGAGCGATGATTTCTTGGTTTGGCAATTCTTTTACCTACAGAATACAACGGCTTTGGGTGAGTTGTCGCCAAGTCAAATCGCTGAAAAAATTGGCAAAGAGGTCACTGAAGTCAATCAAGCTATTTCACGCTTGACCGATAAAGGCTTACTCCAATATCGTACAATTGAGCTAAATGGAGAGATTGAAGTTATTTTTGACGCAACCCTTGCCTTGGAGCGCCTAGACCAACTTTTTGAAAAACAAGTTCCAAATCAAGTGAAACCAGCTCAGAATGATTTAAAGAGCTTGGTGGATACTTTCCAACAGGAGCTAGGTCGTCTATTGAGCCCATTTGAAATTGAAGACTTGGAAAAGAGTTTGAAAGAAGACGGAACTAGTGCGGATTTGATAACAGAAGCCTTACGTGAAGCTGTTTTAAATGGAAAACCAAATTGGAAATATATCCAAGCTATCCTACGCAACTGGCGTCATGAAGGGATTAAGAGTGTTGCCCAGGTAGAAGCGAAACGTCAGGAGAGAGAGGCGACAAACCCTCAAAATGTTCAGGTTTCATCTGATTTTAAAAATGCCATGGATCTTTGGAAAGACTAATATTTAGTAATAAAAAAACTTGCCATAGGCAAGTTTTTGTGCTCTTAATATGTAAGTCCCCAAACACTGACTGAACGTTCAGCAACTGGGAAAATCACCATATCCTTCGGCAGTAATAGTTACTTGTTCTGAATGGTTGCCCAAGCAAATCAACAAAATGTATGATCAGCCCATTCTGGACCAACAAACATAGTTTTGTAATTTTCTTGAGCGTTTGAGATAAGAACTGCGATAGGTGATTGGTTGTCAGCTCCAGAACGAACCCAACCGATACAATTAGGGTCATCAAAGTAGTCCGTTTGCTCACCGTAAGCTAACTCTTTTCGGATAGCTAGCAAATGGTCAAGAACTTCTTTAAAATCTTGCTGAGCATATTGACCAGAGATACCGTAGTAGTCTCCGTAAAATACACATGGAAGCCCTTCTTGACGTAGGAGAATAAGAGCATAGGCTGCTGGTTTGAACCATTCTTCTACAGTAGATTCTAAAGCTTGTCCTCGTTGAGTATCATGGTTGTCGACAAAGGTTACAGCTCGATCTGGATTGATTTGAGTCAAACTATCATCAAAGATAGTTGTTAAATCATAGTCAGCTCCAGCCCGACCTGCCTCAAAGAGATTCATATGAAGGCGAACATCAACAAGATCAAAGCGTTCTTCAATCTTTTCAAGATAATCCAGATTAGCTTCCTTATCAGGATTCCAGAATTCTCCGAAAACATAGAAGTCTTGACCATATTTTTCCTTGATATCGCGTATGAAATTACGCATAAAGAAAAGAGTCAATGTGCTTAACTGCATCCAAGCGGAAACCTGTTACACCAGTCGTTTCGATAAACCAATTTGCCCAGTCATAGATATTCTGGATGACTTCGGGGTGTTTGAAATCCAGGTCTGCGTACATGAGATAGTCGTAATTTCCGTTCTCATTGTCGACTAATTCTTCATGAGCCCAACCTTTATTCTCTCCCTGAATAAGATAGATGCCAGACTTACGACGTTTAGCATCATAGTCAGTTCCTGTGAAGTGGTACCAGTGCCAGTGAAAATCGTTGTAGGTGTTTTGTCTGCCATCAAAAGTAAAACCGGTCCAGCCATTGATGGTGAAAGGTTCTCCTAGTTCGATTGTGCGATTTTCTGGGTCGACTTCAATAACCTGGAAGGATTCTAAACGGTCTGCAGCTGCCTTGTGGTTTAAGACGACATCAGCCATCGGTTGGATTCCGTGAGATTTCAGTGTTTGAATGGCTTGGAGATAATCTTCTTTGAAGCCATACTTGGTACGGACAGTTCCTTTTTGGTCAAATTCACCAAGGTCAAATAGATCATAGACTCCATAACCGACATCTTTTTCGTTTGTAGCCTTAAAAGCAGGTGGCATCCAGATGTGACTAATTCCCAAGTTAGCTAGGTGTTCAGCATCGTTAGTTAGTCGTGACCAGTGTTTTCCATCATGGGGGAGATACCACTCAAAATATTGCATTAGGGTTTGATTTTTCATAGAAAGTCCTCATACTTAACAATTTGACAATCATTTTACCACAAAGCTGTGCAATACGCAAACGTTTGCGCTGTAAAATATACGGGTGATATTTTATGTCCATTTTTTATCTTAGACATTGGAAAAAAATATGAAGGGGAAGACTGTCTGTTGAAAGCGATTGATGAAAATGAAGGATAAAGGGCCATCTTTCCTATGAAATCAATGTAGAAAAACCAGTTTCTGTTTTGTGAAATTTCAACAAATTTGATATAATTGTATCTATGAATAAAGTATTCGTCAGTCGGCGTGTCGAAAAAAAGCTCCATAAAGGACAGCTTCTTTTGGAAGAAGTTGATTTTCCAGACTTATCTGAAACTAATCAAGAAGTTGAGCTTTTCAGCCAAAGCAAAGAATTTTTAGGGAAGGCTTATTTATCTCGCCAAAATAAAGGGGATTGGTTGGTTTGTAACCAACCAGAAAGTTTCTTTTGATCAAAAGTTTTTTGAAAGATTGTTTGAGAAAGCCAAACAAAGACGCGCTACCTACTATCAAGATGAGTTGACAACTGCCTTTCGTTTGTTTAATCAAGAAGGCGATGGATTTGGTGGCATGACACTGGATCTTTATGGAGATTATGTTGTTTTTTTCTTGGTATAACTCCTATATCTATAGCCTTCGTCAAGAGATTATAGCTGCCTTTGCTCAGGTATTTTCCAGAAGTCTTGGGTGCCTATGAAAAGATTCGCTTTTAAAGGGTCTAGATTATGAGTCTTCCCATATCTATGGTCAAGAAGCAGCTGATTTTTTCACTGTTCTTGAAAATGGAGTCTTGTACCAAGTCTTTATGAATGACGGTCTTATGACTGGAATTTTCTTGGATCAGCATGAAGTTCGTGGGAGCTTAGTTGATGGTTTAGCTATGGGGAAATCCTTACTCAATATGTTTTTCCTATACAGCAGCCTTCTCAGTTGCTGCAGCCATGGGAGGTGCCAGTGAAACGACTTCGTGGATCTAGCCAAGCGTTCGAGAGAATTATCAGAAGCTCATTTTCATGCTAATGGACTGAGTCTTGATCATCATCGATTGCTTGTCATGGATGTCTTTGAATACTTTAAATATGCTAAGAGGAAGGGTTTGAGCTACGATGTGATTGTTCTGGATCCGCCTAGCTTTGCCCGAAATAAAAAACAAACTTTCTCTGTAGCTAAGGATTATCATAAATTGATTTCCCAAAGCCTAGAGATTTTAACCCCCGGTGGAATCATTATCGCTAGTACCAATGCGGCTAATGTTTCTCGTCAAAAATTCACAGAACAAATCAACAAAGGATTTGCAGGAAGAAAGTACCAGATTTTTAAATAAATATGGACTTCCAGCAGACTTTTGTCTACAATGAAAAAGATGAAAGTAGTAATTACCTCAAAGTGATTACCATGAAGGTTAGTAAATGAAATTAATTGTTTCCGTAATGCCGAAAAAGTTTAGAGGAGGCTCAGGCTATTGATGTGATGCGGTATCATGATGCCGATATCATTGAGTGGCGAGCAGACTTCTTACCCAAGGAAGCTATTTTTGCAGGTAGCACCCGCTATTTTTTTGAAAAAAATTTCGCAGGTCGTGAGCTTGTTTTTCACCTTGCGTACTCGAGCTGAGGGTGGTCAAATTGAGCTCTCTTCAGAAGAATATGTCCAAATCATTAAGGAAGTAGCACAGCTTTTATCAACCAGATTATATTGATTTTGAGTATTTTAGCTACAAGCATGTTTTTTTGAGGAGATGTTGGAGTTTTCCAAACCTTGTCTTGAGTTATCATAACTTCCAAGAAACACCGGAAAATCTAATGGAAATTTATCTGAGTTGACAAGTTTAAATCCTAAAGTTGTGAAAAATAGCAGTAATGGCTCATACAGAACAAGATGTATTGGATTTGATGAACTTTTACACGTGGCTTTTAAAACATTGAACCCTGAACAAGAATATGTAACCATTTCTATGGGGAAAGTGGGCAAGGTCTCTCGCATTACTTCGGATGTAACGGGCTCTAGCTGGTCTTTTGCAAGTCTGGATGAAGCTAGTGCTCCAGGACAGATTTCTCTATCTAGCATGAAAAAAATTCGGGAGCTTCTCAATGAAGATTGATGGCTACACACGTTTAGCAGCTGTAGTCGCCAATCCTATCAAACACTCCATTTCTCCCTTTATTCACAATAGCGCTTTTGAGGCAACCAATACCAACGGTGTTTATCTAGCTTGGGAAGTAGAAGCGACTGACTTGGCTGAAACAGTTGCCAATATTCGTCGCTATCAGATGTATGGAATCAATCTTTCTATGCCCTACAAGGAGCAGGTCATTCCTTATCTGGATAAGTTGAGCGAAGAAGCTCGTTTGATTGGTGCTGTCAATACGGTTGTGAACCGTGATGGAACTTTAATTGGATATAACACAGATGGCAAGGGATTCTTTAAGAGCTTGCCTTCTTTTAAAATATCTGGGAAAAGAATGGTTTTGTTAGGTGCTGGCGGTGCAGCTAAAGCAATTTTAGCGCAGGCAATCTTAGATGGGGTCAGTCAGGTTTCTGTCTTTGTACGCTCGGCTTCAATAGAAAAAAACAAGACCTTACTTAGAAAAAAATACAGAAATGAAACAGGATTTAAAGTAGATTTATTTGCTTTTAGAAGATGTTCAAGATCTTCAAGACAGCATCACTAAAGCCGACCTCTTGGTAAATGCGACCAGTGTGGGTATGGATGGAGTATCTCTGCCAATTCCCAAGAAATATTGTTTTTATCCGAGAAGCTTTTGGTAGCTGATGTAATTTATCAACCCTTTGAAACACCATTTCTAAAAGTGGGTAAGGAGCCAGGGAAATCACGCTGTTAATGGCCTAGGGCATGTTGCTTTTACCAAGTCTGCAGAAGCTTTTTCAGTTGTGGACAGGTAAGCAAATGCCAACCGATCAAATCTGGGAATTATTAAAACAAAAAAATATCAATAAAGAAAAAGGAGAACTGCTATGAAAAATCAGAATAGACCTTCCCCACCATCCTTATGATATTCAGATTGAAAAAGGATGCCTGTCTCAAGCAGGAAAATGGTTGCGGGAACTTTGGCAACCGCAAAAAGTCGTTATCATTACCGATAACCATGTGGCTTCTCTCTATGCAGAAAAAGTTAAATTGAGCCTAGAGGATGCTGGTTTTCAAGTGGCAGTTTTTGACTTCCTAGAGGGTGAAGAGCGAAAAAATCTAACCACGGTTCAAAAAGCTTATGAATTTTTGGTCAAGCAAGACGTGACTCGCAGTGACGGCATCGTAGCTTTAGGTGGTGGTGTCGTTGGTGATTTGGCTGGTTTTGTAGCTTCTACCTATATGCGCGGTATTCACTTTGTTCAAATTCCGACCAGTTTGACTGCTCAAGTCGACTCTTCAATCGGTGGTAAGACAGGAGTGAATACTCCTTTTGCTAAGAATATGGTAGGAACTTTTGCCCAGCCAGATGGTGTTTTGATTGACCCAACTGTTCTTGAAACCCTAGGTAAACGAGAGTTGATTGAAGGAATGGGTGAAGTCATTAAATATGGCTTAATTGAAGATCCAGAAATCTGGGACCTATTATCTGAAATGGATGGGTCTGTGGAGAGTATTTTGGAGCATTCAGAAAGTTTGATTGAGCATTCCTGCCAGGTCAAGCGCAAGATGGTAGTTGAAGATGAATTGGACAATGGCATTCGTCTCTATCTAAACTTTGGTCACACAATTGGTCATGCTATTGAAGCGACTGCTGGTTATGGACGTGTCATGCACGGTGAGGCAGTAGCGATGGGAATGGTTCAGGTCTCTAAGGTGGCCGAACAAAGGCCTTATGCCAGTTGGAATCACTCAGTCAATCCGAGAAATGTGTCAGAAATTTGGCCTTCCTGTTGATTATGAAAACTGGGATGTTGATAAGCTTTATCAGGCCTTGACTCATGATAAAAAAGCGCGTGGAAACACTATGAAGTTAGTTTTGGTACCAGAGCTTGGTTCAGCTACTATTCACCCCGTCTCACTCGAAGAAATGAAAGATTACTTGGTAAAATAAGGAGAATGTATGAGATATTTAACAGCAGGAGAATCACACGGTCCTCGTCTGACAGCGATTATTGAAGGAATTCCAGCAGGCCTTCCTTTGACTGCCGAGGATATCAATGAGGATCTCAAACGTCGCCAAGGTGGTTACGGTCGTGGTGGTCGCATGAAGATTGAGAGCGATCAGGTTGTCTTTCACTTCTGGTGTTCGTCATGGAAAGACGACAGGAGCTCCCCATTACCATGGATGTCATTAACAAAGACCATCAAAAATGGCTTGATATCATGTCTGCAGAGGATATTGAAGACAAACTTAAAAGTAAACGAAAAATCACTCATCCTCGCCCAGGTCATGCTGATTTGGTAGGAGGTATCAAATACCGTTTTGATGATTTGCGAAATTCCTTGGAACGTTCATCTGCTCGTGAAACGACTATGCGAGTAGCAGTCGGGGCTGTGGCTAAACGACTATTGACTGAGCTTGATATCGAAATTGCTAACCATGTTGTGGTTTTTGGTGGAAAAGAAATTAATGTTCCAGAAAACTTGACAGTCGCAGAGATTAGGAAACTAGCTGCCCAGTCAGAAGTTTCTATCGTTAACCAAGAACGTGAGCAAGAAATCAAGGATTATATTGACCAAATCAAGCGCGATGGTGATACCATCGGAGGTGTTGTAGAAACCGTTGTTGGAGGTGTTCTGGTTGGTCTTGGTTCCTATGTTCAATGGGATCGAAAGTTAGATGCTAGACTAGCTCAAGCAGTTGTTTCTATCAATGCCTTTAAAGGTGTGGAGTTTGGTCTTGGTTTTAAAGCAGGTTATCTTAAGGGTAGTCAAGTCATGGATGAAATCCTATGGTCACAAGAAGATGGCTATACTCGTCGTACCAATAACCTTGGAGGTTTCGAAGGCGGTATGACTAACGGCCAACCGATTATTGTCCGTGGGGTTATGAAACCAATTCCAACTCTCTATAAACCATTGATGAGTGTCGATATCGAAACCCATGAGCCTTATAAAGCAACAGTAGAGAGAAGTGATCCGACTGCTCTTCCAGCAGCAGGCGTCGTTATGGAGGCAGTAGTAGCAACGATCTTGGCTCAAGAAATTCTTGAGAAATTCTCTTCAGATAATCTGGAAGAATTAAAAGAAGCTGTTACAAAACATCGGGAGTATACAAAGAATTATTAAGGAGTTCTTATGGCAAAAATCATCTATATCGCAGGACTTGGTTTGATTGGTGCTTCCATGGCACTGGGAATCAAGCGGGATCATCCTGATTATAAAATTTTAGGATACAATCGTAGTCAAGCGTCCAGAGATATTGCCTTGGAGCGAGGAATGATTGACCGAGCGACGGATGACTTTGCCAGTTTTCGCTCCCCTTGCAGATATTATCATTTTGACACTTCCTATCCAGCAGACCCTTACCTTTATCAAGAAGTTAGCAAGCTTGAACTTGAAAGAAGGTGTCATTATTTCTGATGCTGGATCGACTAAGTCAGCTATCGTGTCTACAGCTGAGAAGTGTTTTGCTGGTAAGCCTGTTCGCTTTGTTGGAGCTCATCCTATGGCAGGTAGTCATAAGACAGGAGCGGCCTCTGCAGATGTTAATCTTTTTGAAAATGCCTATTATATCTTTACGCCTTCGAGCTTAACAACCCAGGATACGCTTGAAGAAATGAAAGACTTGCTGTCAGGTCTTCACGCTCGTTTCATTGAAATCGATGCTACAGAGCATGACCGAGTGACTTCTCAGATCAGTCATTTTCCTCATATCTTAGCATCAGGTTTAATGGAACAAACTGCCAACTATGCTGAAGAGCATGAAATGGCACGACGCTTTGCGGCAGGTGGTTTCAGGGATATGACTCGGATTGCCGAAAGTGAGCCTGGTATGTGGACTTCTATCCTCTTATCTAATCGAGCGACCATTGTTGAACGTATCGAGGATTTCAAGGGGCGTTTGGATGAGATTGGACAAGCCATCAGTAAGGGTGATGAACACCAAATCTGGAACTTTTTCAATCAAGCGCGTGAACAACGTCAAGCTATGGAAATCCATAAACGCGGAGGAGTAGATAGCTCATTTGACCTCTATGTAGACGTTCCCGATGAAGAAGATGTGATTTTACGCATCTTGGAATTGCTGCGAGGAACTTCCTTGGTCAATATCCATATCAATGAGGAAAACCGTGAAGATGTTCACGGGATTCTGCAGATTTCCTTTAAAAATGCTCACGATTTAAAACGTGCTGAGCAAGTCATTACAGAAAATACAGATTATACAGTCGTTATTAAATAAGGAGGACAATGATGTCAAATATTTATGATAGTGCAAATGCACTTAGTCGTGGGCTACGTGAGTTGCCTGAATACAAGGCCGTTAAGGAGGCTAGAGATGCCATCCAAGCGGATGCAGAAGCCAGCAAGGTTTTTTTGCTGATTATATTGCTTTTTCAGCATGAAATCCAAAGTCATGGCACAAACTGGTCAAATTCCAGATGCTTCTTTCCAAGAAAAAAATGGAAGACTTTTGGTAAGCAGATTCAAGGCAATGCTCTCTTGTCAGTCTTCTTTGCCAAACAGCAACAACTTTCTATTTATCTTATCTGATATTGAAAAAAATTGTCTTTGAACCAATTTCAGAACTTTTTAAAATAAGAATTTACATCATTAAAGTCAGGAATTTTTTTAAGAAATTTCTGACTTTTTATGATAAAATAAGAAAAAGTATTGTCAGTATGAGGGCCAGTATGAAATTAAAAACAAATATTAAGCACTTAAATGGTAGTATTTGGGTACCAGGAGATAAGTCCATCAGTCATCGCTCAATCATTTTTGGAAGCTTAGCCGAGGGCGAGACCAAGGTTTATGATATCTTGCGTGGTGAAGATGTCCTATCAACTATGCAAGTTTTTCGTGACCTCGGTGTTGAGATAGAGGACAAAGACGGTGTCGTTACCATTCAAGGTGTTGGGATGAATGGATTGAAAGCCCCTCAGAATGCTCTCGATATGGGGAATTCTGGGACCTCTATTCGTTTGATTTCAGGCGTCCTTGCTGGTGCAGACTTTGAAGTGGAGATGTTTGGAGATGACAGTCTTTCCAAACGTCCTATGGACCGTGTAACTCTTCCTTTGAAAAAAATGGGAGTTAGCATTTCTGGTCAAACAGAGCGAGACTTGCCACCTTTGCACTTAAAAGGAACAAAAAACTTAACACCTATTCAATATGAATTGCCAATCGCCTCTGCTCAAGTTAAGTCAGCTTTGATTTTTGCAGCATTGCAGGCTCAAGGTCAGTCTGTCATCATTGAGAAGGAGTGCACTCGTAATCATACAGAAGATATGCTGCGTCAATTTTGCGGATACTTGAGTGTCGATGGTAAGAAAATAACAGTTCAGGGACCACAAAAACTAAGTGGGCAAACGGTTGTTGTTCCAGGAGATATTTCTAGTGCAGCTTTCTGGTTAGTAGCTGGTTTGATTGTTCCAAATTCTCGAGTGGTGCTTAAGAATGTTGGTATTAATGAAACACGTACAGGTATCATCGATGTTATCCGTGCTATGGGTGGGAAATTGGACATTACTGATATTGATTCAATTGCCAAGTCTGCAACCTTGACTGTCGAGACTTCAGATTTGAAGGGAACAGAGATTGGCGGAGCCTTGATTCCACGTTTAATTGATGAATTGCCGATTATCGCGCTCCTTGCTACCCAAGCTCAAGGTCAAACAGTTATCAAAGATGCAGAAGAACTCAAGGTCAAAGAAACGGATCGCATTCAAGTTGTCGCGGATGCTTTAAATAGCATGGGAGCAACTATTACTCCTACAGCAGACGGAATGATTATCAAAGGGAAATCTGCCCTCCATGGAGCCAAAGTCAACACCTTTGGAGACCACCGTATCGGTATGATGACAGCCATTGCATCTCTCTTAGTTGCAGATGGAGAGGTCGAATTGGATCGTGCCGAAGCTATTAATACTAGCTACCCAAGCTTCTTTGATGATTTGGAGACTTTGATTCATGGCTAAGGTTTTACTAGGTTTTATGGGTTCAGGAAAAACTACTATTGCTAGAAAGCTAGATCCTGACTTTGTAGACATGGATGCCTTGCTGGAAGACCGACTGGGGATGCCAATTGCTCGTTTCTTTGAAGAAAAAGGAGAGGCTGCCTTCCGCCAGCTAGAAGAAGAAGTCCTAGCTGACTTGCTAAAGACAGATAAAGTTATTTCTACAGGCGGAGGTATTGTTATTTCTCCACGTAATCGTGCCTTGCTCAAGCAAAATCCAGACAACATTTACCTTAAAGCAGACTTTGAGACACTTTACCAGCGAATTTCAGCCGATGAGGACAATCAACGTCCACTATTTTTAAAGAATAGCAAGGAAGGTTTAGCTGCGATTTTTAACGAAAGACAGGCTTGGTATGAGGAAGTGGCTAGTCAGATTGTAGATGTATCAAGTTTAAACCCAGATGAAATTATAGAGGAACTGAGATGAAAATTGCCTATCTAGGCCCCTAAAGGATCTTTTTTCGCACCATGTGGTGCAGACGGCTTTTCCTCATGAGGAACTAGAGCCTTTTTTTCAAATATTACAGACGTTATCAAGGCTTACGAACAGGGCTTGGTAGACTATTCAGTAGTGCCAGTTGAAAATTCTATTGAAGGTAGTGTTCATGAGACCTTGGATTATCTCTTCCACCAGGCTCGAATTCAAGCTGTGGCGGAGATTGTGCAACCAATTCATCAACAGTTGATGGCTGTGCCAGGGCAAGTTAAAATTGAGAAAAATCTTTTTCTCATCCGCAGGCCTTGGCTCAAGGGAAGAAATTTATCGACGAACATTTTCCCGAATGCTCAATTAGAAGTCACTGCCAGTACAGCCTACGCTGCGCGCTATGTTTCGAGCATCCAGATCAGCCTTTTGCAGCCATTGCTCCCCAAAAAGTTCGGCTGGAGAATATGGTTTGGAATTAATTGCTCAAGATATTCAAGAAATGGAAGCCAATTTCACTCGCTTTTTGGGTGTTTGGGGTCCCTAATTTGCCACAAATCCCCTTTGAATGCAGATTCTGAAAGAAAGATGAGTCTAGCCTTGACCTTGCCAGACAATCTTCCAGGAGCTTTATATAAGGCGCTTTCGACCTTTGCTTGGCGTGGGATTGACTTGACGAAGATTGAGAGTCGCCCTCTTAAAAACAGCCTTGGGGGAATACTTTTTTATCATTGATGTGGACTATGCTGATAAAGAACTGGTCCATTTTGCTCAAAAAGAACTAGAAACGATTGGGATCAACTATAAAGTACTAGGAGCTTACCCTATCTACACCATACAGGATAAAAGGAAGGAGAAGGAATGACTAGAGAAAATCCTCTGACACACCATGAGAAACTACGTTACGACTATCTATTAAAAAATATCCACTATCTAAATGATAAAGAAAAGAGAGAGTTTGCTTTTTTACAAGCTAAGCTGGATGGTCAACAAGAAGCTCGTTCAGTTGTCGTAGAAGAAGCAGAAAACCAAGACTATACGGAACCTAACACAGGTCTTCCGAGTTATACTAATCGAAGCCGGGCTAGTCGACGTAGTAGTCTACCTCAACCAAAAGCTAAGATTCCTAAGCAGAAGAAACCAAAGAAAAAAAGAGTCTTTCATTTTAAGCGCATCCTTGCTTGGCTAGGAATGCTGTTGCTTTGTGCTGCAGTAGGAATGATTTTTCATGTTCTTGAAAGGTTTCCAGTCAGCCAATCCGAATGGCTCAAGCGGGTCGAAAGATGCCAAGGCTGCCCAAGTTGAAGTCTTCAATGGACAGGATACAAGAGATGGTGTCAATATTCTTATCTTAGGAACAGATGGCCGTATTGGACAGAATAGTGCAGAAACACGGACAGATTCTATTATGGTTCTAAATGTAAGTGGTAAGGATAAAAAAAGCTTAAGCTTGTAAGTTTTATGCGTGATAACCTAGTATACATTGATGGCTACAGTCAGATTGTTGATGGTCAAAAACAAGCTGACCATAAGTTGAACTTGGCCTACGAATTGGGGGAGCAAGAAGGAAAACAAGGGGCTGAAATGGTGCGTAAGGTCCTTAAAGACAACTTTGACCTAGATATCAAATACTATGCCCTTGTTGATTTCCAAGCTTTTGCGACTGCCATTGACACCCTTTTCCCTGATGGGGTGACCATTGATGCTCAATTTTCAACTCTAAATGGTGTTCCAGTTACAGAAGCGACAGTTGGTGATGACTTGCATGCGACAGAAACAGAATCACCAACTCAAACCATTAAAGTCGGAACACAACAAATGAATGGTTCTACTCTCCTCAACTATGCACGTTTCCGTGATGATGATGAAGGGGACTATGGCCGTACTCGTAGACAGCAACAAGTCATGACTGCTGTTTTACAGCAAATTAAAGATCCTACAAAACTTTTCACAGGTTCAGAAGCACTTGGTAAAGTATTCGCTATGACATCTACAAACCTTCCTTATACCTTCTTATTGACCAACGGTTTATCCGTCCTCGAAGGAGGTCAGAACGGTATTGAAAGACTAACAGTACCGGAACTTGGAGACTGGGTAGATGACTATGATGTCTATGGAGGCCAAGCCCTTCGAGTGGATCAAAAAGCTTACCAGAATAAGCTAGCCCAAATGGGATTCAGATAAAAAAATTAATTAAAGTCAAAGCTTGAAACATCTAACTAAATGGGTGTCTCAGGCTTTGATTTTTCTTAGTATCTGATGGATTTTTAGGGCTTTTTTATGGTATAATAAAACGATATAACTCGTTATTGGACAGAAGAGGAGAGACATGAGTGATTTGAAAGCGATTCAGGCTCGTAGTCTGGAAATGGCTGAATATTTCGTCGCATTTTGTAAAGAACATGATTTATTGTGCTATCTCTGTGGTGGAGGAGCCATTGGCGCCCTTCGTAATAAAGGTTTCATCCCTTGGGATGATGATTTGGACTTCTTTATGCCACGAAAGGACTATGAAAAACTAGCAGAGTTATGGCCTCAATATGCGGATGAGCGTTACTTCCTATCAAAGAGTTCTAAAGACTATGTAGACCGTAACCTCTTTATCACCATTCGCGATAAGGAGACGACTTGTATCAAGCCTTATCAACAAGATTTGGATCTTCCCCACGGCTTGGCTTTGGATGTTCTTCCCTTGGACTACTACCCTAAAAATCCAGCAGAGCGCAAGAAACAGGTCCGCTGGGCTTTGATTTATTCTCTATTTTGTGCACAAACAATTCCAGAAAAAGCATGGAGCTCTCATGAAGTGGGGTAGTACCATTTTACTAGGGTTGACTCCTAAATCGCTTCGCTATCGTATCTGGAAAAAGGCTGAGAAAGAAATGACCAAGTATGGACCAGCTGAAAGTGATGGCATTACAGAATTATGTTCAGGGCCAGGATACATGAAGAAAAAGTATCCAATTCAGGCCTTTGAAGACAACATCTTCCTACCTTTCGAAGGAACAGAAATGCCTATTCCGGTTGGTTATGACGCCTATCTTAGCACAGCTTTTGGTGACTATATGACACCACCGCCTGCAGACAAGCAAGTACCCTCACCACGATGCCATAATAGCAGATATGGATAAGAGCTATACAGAATATAAGGGAGAATACAATGCAAGAAAAAATTAGTATCATTGTTCCTGTATACAACGTAGAAAATTATCTTGAACGATGTGTTGAGTCGATTTTAAAGCAGACTTATACCAATTTTGAATTGCTACTTATCAATGATGGTTCAACAGACCAGAGTGGTTACTTATGTGATCAGCTGGCTTCTAAAAATGAGAATATCAAGGTTTTTCATCTTGAGAATGCTGGAGTCTCCAATGCTAGAAATGTAGGTATTCAAAACTCAACCGGAGAATGGATTACTTTTTGTTGATAGTGATGATTTTTATTACGCCAGATTATTTGGAAACTTTGATAAGCGCAGTAAGATCAGATATTTCTGTTGGTTTCTCAGTTGCTCGTTTGCATCATGTAAAAAATGGACAAGTGACAGATTTGCCTGATTTTTCAGGTCAAGAGTCAGTATGGTCTGCTGAGCAAACCATGAAAGAACTATTGATGACTACTCGAACTTCTTTTTCCCTGTTGCAAAATTATTTAAAAAAAGGAATTAATTGAAGATTTTTAAATTTAGTACAGATTATCATTTAGCAGAAGATGCTCTATTCTTAACAGAAGTTTTACTTGAAACAAAATGTAATAGTGTATTTTATAGACAAACCAATATACTATTATGATCATAGAGAGGGAGCGCAACTACATCTGTTAATAGTCATGTTTTTGACACTATAGAAGTATATAAAATCATTATTCCTAAAGTTTACCAATGTTTCCCTCAATTAAAACCTGAATTAGTAAATAGAGAATCTTGGTCTTATATTACAGTCTACGATAAAATAATCTTCACAGATTCGACTGAATATCAAGATGAGAAAACTCAATTGAGAAAGTGGATAGTTAGTCATACCTCGCAAATATTGAGTGATCCTTATTTTACTAGTTTTCGGAAAATAGCCATTTTGTCACTGGGAATTTCTCCATGGATTTATAGACAAATTGTAGGCTTGAATAAATAATGTCATTAAAGGAGTTGAAGATGAATTTTTTTCAAAAATGAATGAATGCTTTGAAAAAAATCAAAACTGTGGATTTCATATCTTTTTGTTTTTCATTTCGATTTTTAAGTATGAGTTCACTAATTTATAAAATAACAAATCCGATTTATAAGGGACTTTCAGCAGTTGTTGTTCTGTCAATTTGTTTAACTTTATTTTTTTAATTGAAACGAATAGAGATAGATAAGAAGTTTCTTACCCTATTTGGTCTTTTTAGTGGGCAGTCACTTTTTATCAGCGCTCATTAATAGATCTGGACACCTGCTCGGAAATATGGTTGAAATTTTCTTTATGCTGGCTTATGTTTTATTATTTACCATGGTAAAACCTGATCAGCTAAGGAAGTTATTAGGTATGATTGCAGGAACCATACAGATTGTCTCATTTTGCTTCGGCTATATTTGCTTTTTGCTTTTATTACTTTCAAGAGTTTTAATTCTATTTCAGATTGGAGAGAACTCTTATTATTACGGAGTAATGAATGGCCGATTATGGGGACTTGTCAACCCTAACGCCAGTGCGATTTTTCTCATACATTAGTATAGTTTTTTTGCTATGTATTTAATACATAAGGGAAGCAAATACTCTGTTTATCTTAAAATTAATAATGTCGTTCAGTTAGTTTATTTTGCAACCATGCAAAGTAGGGGAGCTCTTTTATCAGTTCTTCTAATGCTAGTTTTCTATTGTATTTTTGTCACTAGGGGAAGATTTGCCAAAAAATGGCTAACTTTTTTAGTAGCTAGTATCTTACTAACAGGTAGCAATATTGGTATTAGTTATTTAACTTCAGTATATATTTCAGCAGCCAAGGCAACTGTACTTGACTTAAATAAAGGTAAATCTTATTCTGAAACTGATTCGGATGTTTCTAAGAAAAATGGGGAACTTCACTTGATTGAAACAACTCCAAGTGGACGTACATATATTTGGAAAAATGCAATCAAAATGGGAAGTGCAAAACCTCTATTTGGTTATGGTGTTCGAAACGTATCAGATTATTACACAAAATATTTTAGTAAATTTGAAATTGAAAACTCACTTATTGGAGGTAATTTCCACAATATCTTTGTTACGATTTTTGTGAGTTCCGGATTCTTGGGTCTCATTTCTTTCATACTCATCATTGTTTATGTTGGTTTCCGCTTTGTTTCTTACTTAGTTAAATCAAAGAAAAATAGTGAAAAACTGATTATGATTCTATTCTTTGGAATTTTATTTGGTCAGTTGTTTGAGAGCCAAATTATGTATTCGACTAACTTCATCAACATCATTTTTTGGTTAGTTGTAGGATATGGTCTAATGATTTGTGAGAAAGAAAAAAATATCCGTTACAAAGAAGTAACTGATATTTCTGAAATTCAACAAATGGAGTTAGGAATCATGGAGTATATCCATGAAGTGTGTCATAAAATTGGTGTCAAATACTTCTTGTCCTATGGTAGTTTAATTGGGGCTGTTCGTCATAAAGGTTTTATTCCTTGGGACGATGACATGGATATTTGTATGCTTCGTGATGATTATGAAAAGCTGCAAGATTATATGATTGCACATCCAGACGAGCGCTATGAATTAATGTCTTATAAAAAAATAATGTCAACTATGTCTATCCATTCATGAAAGTTCAAGATAATCATACCTATTTGGTTGAAGAAGATGTTCGAATTGATTCAGATATGGGGATTTATGTTGATATTTTTCCCTGTTGACGGGTATGAAGATGATCAGGCATTTAAAGATAAGATGACTAAGATTATTAAAAAGCGTCAATTAAGTTGCTACACTTTTTCAAAGGAATTACGAATAGTAAAAAGTGTAGTAAATTCAATTATCCGCTATATTTCTGTTATTATCTTTTATTTCACTAACACAAATAAGTATGTTGCCCAAATTGATGAGCTTGCTAAATCTAGAAAAGTAGAAGATTATGAACTTGTAGACTATGTTATCTATAAGGATATGAATAAGCCTGTTTGGAAACGTGAATGGTTAGAACAAGTTGAAAGTGGTAGCTTTGAAGGTAAGGAATTTATGATTCCAAAACATTATCATGAAATTCTAACTTCAGATTATGGAGATTACATGCAGTTACCTCCAGTCGAGCAGAGAGTATCTCACCATGATTTTCAAATTGTGGAAGATTATAGGGAAGTAATAGATTTTTGTTTAGATAAAAAAGAAGTAAAGATTAGGAGTGACAAATAATGTCAGAAAGAATCTTAAGCCTTGAAGAAATCAAGCAAATTGAGCTTTGGAATTCTAGAATACTTACACCAAGTTTGTGAAAAAAACATGATATCAAATATTTTTATCGATTTTTGGAACTTTATTAGGAGCAGTTCGTCATAAAGGTTTTTATTCCTTGGGATGATGATACAGACATTTCTTTAGCTAGAGATGAATTTGAAAAAGTTATACGCAGTTCTAAAAAAACGATAACCACCCATACTATAAGCTGATTTCTTTTAGAGAAACCAAGGGATATCCATATAGTTATATGCGTGTTTACGATATTCGAACACGGAGAGATTCGAATCTTTTAGATCCAAGTGTTGTGCTTGGAACTTGCGTAGATGTCTTCCCGTACGATGGTCTTGTTACAGACGAACAAGATCGTAAGAAAAATGAAACTATATAAACAACTAATTCGTCTATCGTCTTTGAAACTTTAAAGGAATTAAATACGAAAACGGAGGGATTAAAAATCTTCCTCGTTATATCGCGTCAGCAATATTCAGATTTACATCTCCTCAATTCTGGAATCAAAAGCTAGAACAACTTGCCTTAAAATACAGTGTTGAAAATTCTACAGACTTGGTTTGTTCAACTTATGACTCTATACTATCCAGCTGGTATTAAAACAGAATGGCTGTATGATACAATTGATATGCCTTATGAAAATCTAATCCTAAAAGTACCAAGAAGATATCATGAGATTCTTGTCTATGAATTTGGGGAAGATTATATGACTCCACCTCCTGCTGACAAACAGATACCAGGAAATGAGAAGAATTATTGGATTGATTAACGAAAGAGTATAGAAATAATAGAGAAAGCTGAATGCCTTATGAAAAGTTTTACAAAATCAATATTACTTAGTGCCGTGCTTCTATCTGCAACAATAATTCATGCACAAACAGTAAATGCAGATACAATCTCAGCAGGTGCAGGGAATCGAATCCATTTTATCAATACCAAAGCTAACTCTGGAAGTGATGCTATTTTACTAGAAAGTAATGGTCACTATGCTTTGATTGATATGGGAGAGGATTATGACTTTCCGGATGGAACGGATACACGTTATCCAAATCGATGGGGAATTTCTACTAACAATTATCAAGTATTAGAAGATCGTTTAATTCGTCATCTTGATCAGTTAGGAGTAAAGAAATTAGACTTTATACTAGGGACTCATGTTCATAGTGATCACATAGGTGGAGCAGATGAAATTCTTAATCGCTATCAAGTCGATAAGTTCTATTTGAAAAAATATTCGGATCAACGAATTACAAGCACTTGGGGATTGTGGGATAATCTTTTCAATTACGATAATGCTCTTCGTGCTGCACAGAATAAGGGTGTTACATTAATTCAAGATATCAAAGATCAGGATAGTCATTTCAAATTTGGTGACATGGATATTCAGCTTTATAATTATAAAAATGAATATGATTCTGATGGGAACTTAAAAAGAGTTCTTGATGATAATTCCAATTCAATTGTTGCAGTAGTAACTGTAGCAGGAAAAAAAGAATTTATCTTGGTGGTGACTTTAGATAATGCTGAAGGAGCAGAAGATAAGTTAGGTCCTGTGATTGGCAAAGTAGATATGATGAAATGGAATCATCACTATGATGCCAAGATTTCTAATACAATTGGCTTTCATTAGATCATCTTTCTCCTAGTATGGTCATTCAAACGACTGGAGGTGATATTAACGTTGCTTCAACGAGAGATTATCTCCAAAAGAAAAATATTCAAGTGATTCATGCATCAAGTAAAACTCAGGATGCAACTGTATTTGATATTAGTGATAAAGGCTTTTACAAATGTTTCAGGAGATTTTTCCGAATATTCCTACTGTTGAAGAGAAATGGTATCAAGAAGATGGTCATTGGAAATATCGCTTGAAAAGATGGTCAGATGGCTATTGGTTGGCAAGATATTGCTGGTGCTACATATTTCTTTAACGGAAAAGGTCAAATGCAGAGTGGTCGTTGGCTCCGTATCACCGACGAATGGAACGGAGAACCAAAATTTAATGACTACTACCTAAACAATAATGGCAAAATGCAGACGGGTGGTTGGTTCTATCATGATAATACTTGGTACTATATCCAGTCAAACGGTGCAAGACGTTACAATGAACTAGCTGAAATTGGTGGTCAAAAAAATATCTCTTTGATAAAGATGGTAAAATGCTGACTGGCTTACAAGTCTTTAATGGCAAGAAGATGCTCTTTTGCAAGTAGTGGCGCTCTTCAAACAGAAGGTAGCGCATCTAGTTGGCAAAAGCAAGGTTCAAGCTGGTATTATTATGATGAAGATGGTATTCGAACAGTTGGTAAAAAGAATATCAACGGCACTACCTATTACTTTAATCAAAATGGTATCATGCAAACTGGTTGGGCCTTTAATTGAGGGTCATTGGAACTATTTTTGCTAGCTCCGGAGCTATGAAAACTGGCTGGGTCAAGGATAAAGATACTTGGTACTACTTAGATAAAGAAGGTGTGATGCTAACAGGCCTTCAAGAGATTAATGGTTCTCGCTATTATCTCAATGCAAGTGGCGCTATGCAGACAGGTTGGAAATGGCTCAATAACCATTATTACTACTTCGTAAGCAGTGGAGCGATGAAGACAGGTTGGCTCAAAGATAAGGACATCTGGTATTATCTAGATAAAGAGGGTGTCATGTTAACAGGCTTCCAAGAAATCGATGGTTCTCGTTATTATCTCAATGCAAGCGGAGCTATGCAGACAGGTTGGAAATGGCTTGATAACCATTATTATTACTTCGCAAGCAGCGGCGCTATGAAGACAGGTTGGCTCAAAGATAAGGAACTATGGTACTATCTAGATAAAGAAGGTATCATGCTAACAGGCCTTCAAGAAATTAATGGTTCCCGTTATTATCTCAACGCAAGTGGCGCTATGCAGACAGGTTGGAAATGGCTTGATAACCATTATTACTACTTCACAGGAAGTGGTGCCATGAAGACTGGTTGGTTCAAAGACAAAGGTCTTTGGTACTATCTAGACAAGGAAGGTATCATGCTAACAGGCCTTCAAGAGATAAATGGAGCCCGCTATTATCTCAATGCAAGTGGTGCTATGGAAACTGGTTGGAAACAACTGAATGGTAACTGGTACTATTTCCAAACAAATGGTTCTCTCCTAAGAAATGGAACAAGTCCTGATGGGTACAAGCTCAATGCAGATGGAATTTGGACGACTGTTACAACCGAGGAAACAACTCAGGAACAAACTGTGGCAAATAGTCAGGGGCACATTTTCGAAACAACAGAAGTAGAGAGAACACAACAAACAGAAAGCTCATCTGTTACATCTGAGGAAAAAAATCAATCTACTGAACCTAAGACACAAAACGAGCCAAGAAAAAGAATTAAGTTTCTAAATGAATTTTTAATTAAATTTTTTTCTATATTAAAAACACCTATAAAGCTTAAGCTTTTATAGGTGTTTTGTTAACTTCTTTTGATTTTTGCACGAACTAGATCTAGTGCATAGTGAAGGGTTTTATCCTTCATTACGAAGAGAGCGAAAGCATAATAAATAGCACATCCGGCAATTGTAGCTACTACCATACTGAGCATAGCCATATTCACTGTGTATGAATGAACTTGGAAGAGAATTTTACAGATATAGTAAATTGGAATAAAGCCTAGTGACACAATTGTGTAGCGAGCCAATGTTCCAAAGATTTCTTTCAAATCCAAGAGTTTATGTTTTTGAATAAAGCGGATTTCAAGTAGAACCACAATTGCCTCAGCAATAATCGTTGTCCCGATGTAGTAGGCAGGAGTAAAGATGTTATTAAAAAGGAGTAGAGAGTTTAGGATGACATTGACACCGCCACCGATAAAGTAGAAAGCTGTTAATCGGTTTTCATGGTCATTGATAAATATAATTTGCTTTCCAAGGATTAATTCAATAGCCCAGATAATGGTTCGAAAGGCAAAGACGCTTGTTACAATTCCTGCTTCTAAGTATTTCTCAGAAGAGTAGATAACTGTCGCATAAGTTCCTAAAACCATGATTCCGATACTAGTCGGAATCATGAGGAAGAAAAAGAGAGATGCACCTTGGTTGACCAGATACTTATAAGAATGAAAGTCTTTTTTTCCTAAGTAGTAACCAAGTCGAGGAATGCTGACATTGATAGCTCCACTCAGGACACTAGCAATCAGCATAACAATACTTTGAAGCAATAGTGTAGTAGGAGATGTAATTCTCATCAGGTCCTTTGGTAATGAACATACGGTCTAGCAAGGTGTAGAGCATATTGGCATTTGCTAGAAGCAACATGGTCATAAGAGGCTTAGATGCTTTGATGAGTTCAATGGCTTGAATCTTGACAAAGGAAACCTCTCGTTTAATCCATAGGAAGCTGAGTAGATAGTTGATAATGGTTGTTGCACTCATGATTGTAGCATAAGGAACAATGTCATCAGGTGTCTTAACGAATGCGAAGATAGCAACCAACATTCCAATACGAATCACCAGTGTTTTATAAAGGATAAAAGAATAATTCTCATAGGCTTCATTCATCCATTCGATATTCAGAAATTGGAAGAGGGCTTGGATTCCAAGTATATAGTAAAGAATTTTTTTAGATTGACAATACTAGTATCAAAATAAATAAAGAGGAAATAAATAGCAGTTGTTACAACTGAAGTAATGAGCGAAATATAGAACAACTTAGAAAAGACATAATTAATCTTATTTTTTTGTCATCCTTTACTTTACTAATTGCTCGAATCCCATAATTGTAAATCCCAAAGGCAGCCAGTGGAATGACAAAGCTCGCCCAGGTGTTAGCTGTATTAAAGTAGCCGTAATTTGATTTACTAAGAATCCGTGTTAGATAGGGATTAGTAATCAGGGAAAAACGATGTTTAAAAATATTGACTAGCAAGCTAGCCAAAGCGTTAACTTTTTATATTTTTTTCATGAAACTTTTCTTTCTTACATTCTAAAATAGATACTAGTATTATATCACATTCCAACACCATTCTTTTGATAAAATCATTTAAATCTTGTATAATAGATAGAACTGAAAGTATGAGGTTACGAACTATGAAAATGAAACAAATCAGTGATACCACACTAAAAATCACTATGTCTTTAGAAGATTTGATGGATCGTGGAATGGAAATCGCAGACTTTCTTGTTCCACAGGAAAAAACAGAAGAGTTCTTCTATGCTATTCTGGATGAGTTAGAGATGCCAGACAGTTTCTTGGATACAGGTATGCTTAGCTTCCGAGTGACACCAAAGCCTGATAAGGTTGATGTCTTTGTAACCAAGTCTAAGATTGACCAAAATTTGGATTTTGAGGATTTGGCAGACCTTCCAGATATGGATGAATTGGCGAAAATGTCTCCAGATGAGTTTTTGAAAACATTAGAAAAAACCATGGCAGAGAAAACCAAAGAAGATATTGAAGCTATTCAATCTTTAGAGCAGGTTGAAAAAGAGGAAGAAGCAGCGATTGATGAAATTGCTGAGGCAGAAGAAGGAAAAAGAGAACCTTATATCTACTACATCCTACGCTTTGACGACTTAACTAGTTTGGTTTCTTTTGCGAAAACAGTTGATTACCAAATGGAGACTTCAGAACTTTACAAAATGAATGACCAATACTATCTAACTGTCTTGGTTGATGTAGAGGATCATCCAAGTCTTTATCCAGCTTGGTTATTGGCTCGCATGCGTGAATTTGCTGATGATAGTGATATTAGCCGTTCAGTTCTCCAAGAATACGGTCAAATCATCATCAATCACGATGCCGTCCAAGGACTCCAAAAAGTATAAATAGAATTATAAATGAGACAGAGATGGACATTCTCTGTCTTTTTTGGTTAGAAAATAGATGAGTCAACAGAACGTGGACTATGCCCCTAGCTTGCTAAAATGATGAAAAAACGATATCATAGAAAGGAGTAAGTGAGGTAAAGTATGGACCAAGGACAATTACAAAAAGAGGTAGAGGAAATCCTAGAAGATGTATTAGCAAAAGCTTCTCTCCATGAGGGGGCTCTCTTTGTTTTGGGCTTATCTTCCAGTGAGGTGATAGGAGGACACATCGGGAAAGCCTCTAGTCAAGAAATTGGGGAATTAATTGTTAAAAGAATCTTAGAAATTCTGTCATCAAGAGGTATCCACCTAGCAGTTCAGGGATGTGAACATGTCAATCGAGCCTTGGTTGTAGAACGAGAGGTTGCAATCAAGTACAATCTTGAGATTGTGAGTGTTCTTCCGACACTGAACGCTGGAGGATCAGGGCAATTGGCGGCCTTTCGCTATATGAAAGATCCAGTTGAGGTCGAATTTATCAAAGCTGATGCAGGTCTTGATATTGGAGACACTTCTATTGGTATGCATGTCAAACATGTTCAGGTTCCTATTCGACCAATTTTAAAAGAGATTGGTCAAGCTCATGTAACTGCACTTGCTAGTCGTCCCAAGCTTATTGGAGGGGCGCGTGCCCAATACCCACAAGATTATATTAGGAAATTGTAAAATGGAAAAGAAACAAATTGAAAAGGTTATAAAATATTCTATTAGAAAGTTCTCTGTTGGAGTCGGTTCTGCTGTCATCGGAGCCGTACTTTTTGGTGCTAACAACCTCCTGCTTAATCAAGTAGCGGCTAATGAAGTTTGTGAGCCAAATCAGGTACACTATCGTTATTTAGCAGAGCAAGAGCTGACAGAAGCTGAAAAGGCCCTTATTCATAAGGAACTCCCTTCTGATTTAAAAACAAGATGATGTTGTTTATCTTGTCTATAGAAAAAAAGAAGTTAACACACAATATCTACCAAATACTGGAAGTAAAGAGCTAGGTCTCGTTAGCCTTGGCTTTGCGACAGCTGCATTAGCTGTATTAGTGATCTCTAAGAAGCGACCTAATAAGATAGCAGGTATTCTTTTTATTGGTGCACTTGGAGGTAGCTACTTCATTCCTCAGACTATTCAAGCTTTTGAAAATCAAATTCTTTTATCTTATAACCAGACAATCTCTGCTTGTAGTCAAGAAGATTTAGCCAACGGGGTCATTCAAATTGATGGATATGAATATGTTGGCTACTTCAAGGAAGCTGATTTTAACCCATCACTACGTGAAAAAACACAAACTGAGAATCCTTCAAATCCAGTGACTGAGAAGCTGGAGACAGCAAAAGGCACTCAGGAAGAAGGTCACGTAGGTGAAGCACTAGTTCAACCGGAGAATCCTGTATTTACAGGTGAAGTTACAGCTAAGGGCACCCAAGAAGAAGCCCCTATTGGTGAACCCCCTGTCAAACCAGAGTCTCCAGCACAATCAGAGAATAGTACAGCCAAGGGCACTCAAGAAGAAGGTCATGTAGGCGAATCACCAATCCAACCTGAACTCCCAGCCTATACAGGAGAAGTAACAGCCAAGGGCACCCAAGAAGAAGGTCATGTAGGCGAATCACCAATCCAACCTGAACTTCCAGCCTATACAGGAGAAGTAACAGCCAAGGGTACTCAGGAAGAAGGTCATGTAGGCGAATCACCAATCCAACCTGAACTTCCAGCTTATACAGATGAAATAACAGCTAAAGGTACTCAGGAAGAAGGTCATGTAGGCGAATCACCAATCCAACCTGAACTTCCAGCTTATACAGATGAAATAACAGCTAAAGGTACTCAGGAAGAAGGACACGAAGGTGAACCTCTCATTCAACCGAGTTTGCCAGAATACACTGTGACAGAGTCAACTGTGACTGAAACAGAAACTGTAACAATCCCATACTCTACAGAATACCTATCGGATTCTAATCGCTATACTGATGAAGTAACTGTTGTTCAAAAGGGTGAAGCTGGTAGTCAACTCATACATCGTGTCTATAAAACTGTAGATGGGGAGAAAGTTGGCGAAGCTATCACCACTAGTACGGAAGTTGTTAAAGCTCCTCTAGCTGAAAAAATCAGTCGCGGAACCAAACCAATTGAAGGCCAAAACCGAAGAAGTTTCTGTTGAAGAAGTTCCTTTTAAAAACGATAACGGAACAAGATTCTAGTCTACTCAAGGGAACTGAAACAGTTGCTCAGGTAGGCAAGAATGGTAAGAAGAAAATTACCAAAGTCTACAAAACTATCAAGGGTGTGAAAACTGCAGATGCACCTACTGTTTCAGAAGAAATTGTTGAACAGGCACAAGACCACATTATCAAAAAAGGTACTAAGGAATTAGAAAAACCTACTCTAACATTAACTAAAGTTGATACAGAAGAATTGAATCGAAGTGCAAAAGCAACTTATAGCCTTAAAAAACCAGATGGAGTGACTATCAAGTCTATTCAAGCAGTGTTGAAAAAAGGCGATCAAGTTATTAAGACATTTGCTATTTCAGAGTCTAATCTTGCGACAGCTTTAGCTGATCTAGATTATTACAAGGATTATACACTTGCAACGACCATGGTGTATGATCGTGGTAATGGTGACGAGGAAGAAATTCTTAAAGAAGAACCATTGAGAATCGACCTTAAAAAAGTTGAATTCAAAAATATTAAGGAAACAAGCTTAATCAGTGTGGATGACCAAGGTAATGAGACTGATAGTAGTCTCTTGTCCGAGAAACCATCGAATGTTAAGCCTTACTACTTAAAAGTTACGACTTACGATAACAAGGTTACGAAACTAGCTGTTGATAAAATCGAAGAAGTTACTGTAGATGGAAATAAACTATACAAAGTAACTGCTAAGGCACCTGATTTGATTCAACGTACTGCAGAAAATCGTTTCACTGAAGAGTATGTACACTATTTGCCTAAGCCAAAAGCTCACGAAGGTGATGTTTACTACGACTTTAATGAACTTGTAAAAGCTATGCAAGCGAATCCTACTGGTACATTTAAACTCGGTAGCAATATGAATGCTAATAATGTACCACCGGCTGGTAAATCTTATGTAACCAATGCCTTTAAAGGTTCATTAGGAAGTACTGATGGTAATAAATTTGCTATTCATAATATAACTAGACCATTATTTGGAAACATTGAAGGTGGTTCTGTTAAGGATCTCTTACTGGAAAATGTCAATATTGATATGCCTGGAGTTGATCGAGTAGCTCCAATCGCCAATGTTATCAAAAACAATGCAACTATTGAAAATGTCAAAGTAACCGGAAGTATTGTTGGTAACAATGATGTAGCTGGTATTATCAATAAAATTGATGGTAGTGGAAAAGTAAGTAATGTCGCCTTTATCGGTAAACTTCACGCTGCTGGCAATAGAGGAGGCTATTTAGCTGGTATTCTTGGTGAAAACTGGAAGGGTGTTGTTGAGAGAGCATACGTTGATGCTGAAATTACTGGTAATAAAGCAAAAGCTGCAGGACTAGTCTATTCATCTCAAAATGGTGCTAATAACTACACGGTCGGTACAGAAGGGGTCCTAAGAAATTCAGTTGCTAAAGGTTCTATCGAACTGAAAGAAGCTGTTCAGTCTGGTGGATTGCTGGGTACCAACTGGGCCTTGGGTACTATTGAAGACAACATCACTATGATGAAAGTCAAAACAGGTGAGATGGTGTTTGGTCACTCAGATATTGATGCTGACGACTACTTCACCTATTCAAGAACCAAACGTAATTATAGTGTTGATGGCGTGAGTGAAGGTAAAAATCCTTTAACAATTCACGTAAAATTCCAAGTATCTCACTAGCAGAAGCCGAGAAGAAAATTGAAGCAATGGGAATCACTGCTGATAAATTTACCAGCAGCAAACCTATTGAAGACAAGCTTAATAACAGTCTAAACAAAGACGATCAGTACAAAGCAATTGATAGTTATGATGCGACTCGTGAGCTAGCTTACCGTAATATTGCAAAACTTCAACCTTTCTATAATAAAGAGTGGATTGTAGACCAAGGTAATAAATTAGCTGCAGGAAGTCCTCTCTTGACTAAAGAAGTATTGTCTGTAACTGCTATGAAAGGCAATACCTTTGTGACGGAATTAGCTGATGCTGATCATATTATGATCCACTATGCAGATAAGACAAAAGATATCTTTACCATCTCACCTAAAGATTCAAAAGTGAAACAAGTGAAAGAGTACGGTATTGCAGAACTTGGTGAAGTTGTTTATACTCCGAATATGGTTGACAAGGACCGTAGTGATCTCATCAATGCTATTGTTGAAAAATTAAGTCCTGTGGAATTACAATCTGACCCAATCTACACGCACCTTGGTCGAACTGGTCCAAACAAAGTTAATGCTATTAAGAACCTTTATCTTGAAGAAACCTTTAAAGAAGTTAAGGATAATCTTACTAAATTTGTGAAACAGTTGGTTGAAAATGAGGATCATCAATTAAATACAGATGAAGCTGCTAAACGTGCTTTGACCAAGAAAATTGATGATAACAGGGCAGCGGTTCTCCTTGGCCTTTCTTACCTTAACCGTTATTACGGAGTGAAGTTTGATGATTTCAATATCAAGCAACTCATGTTGTTCAAGCCAGACTTCTATGGTAAGAATGTAAGTGTATTAGACCGTTTGATTGAAATTGGTTCAAAAGAAGATTATGTCAAAGGAACTCGTACACACGATGCCTTCCGTGAAGTAGTTGCTAAAAATACTCTTTCTGGTAACCTAAATGACTTCCTGAAATACAACATGGAACTCTTTACAAGCGATACAGACTTGAATGATTGGTTTATCAAAGCAACCAAAGACAATGTCTATATTGTAGAGCCAAAAACAACAACTCCTGAGTTTGCCGATAAGAAACATCGAGCATACGAAGGCTTAAATAACGATGTGCATGGCAAGATGATTTTGCCACTCTTGAACTTAAAAGATGCCCATATGTTCTTGATTTCAACATACAATACCATGGCCTATAGTTCATTTGAAAAATATGGTAAGAATACTGAAGCAGAACGGAATGCCTTCAAAGCTGAAATTGATAAGGTTGCTAAAGGACAACAGAATTACTTAGATTTCTGGTCACGTCTATCTCTAGATAAAGTACGTAATCAGCTCTTGAAGAGCAATAATATGGTTCCAACACCTGTACTGGACAACCAGAATTATAAAGGCATTAGTACTGACCGTTATGGCCATACAAACAGTGGTAAAGATGTGGCACCTATCCGTGAATTGTATGGACCTACAGACCGTTACCATGCGACTGATTGGCGTATGGGAGCTGTGGCTCGCGTTTATGCGAATCCATATAAGGATGATTCTGTCTTCTTTATGGTGACGGACATGATTAGTGATTTTGGGGTATCTGCCTTTACTCATGAAACGACTCACGTAAATGACCGAATGGTTTACCTAGGTGGCTCAAGACACCGTGAAGGAACAGATCTTGAAGCATTTGCTCAAGGGATGTTACAAACTCCGTCAGTATCAAATCCAAATGGTGAGTACAAAGCCCTAGGTCTCAACATGGCTTATGAACGTCCAAACGATGGAAATCAATGGTATAACACTAATCCAAATGACCTTAAATCACGTGACGAAATTGATCGTTACATGAAGGGCTATAATGACACTCTCATGCTTCTAGATTATCTTGAAGGAGAAGCTGTCCTCAATAAAGCAAATCAAGATTTAAACAATGCTTGGTTCAAGAAAGTAGACAGACAGTACCGAGGAAACAATACAAAGAATCAATTCGATAAGGTTCGACCTTTAAGTGATGATGAAAAGACTATTCCTTTGCATACAGTAAATGATCTCATTACCAACAACTTTATGACCAATCGTGGTCCAGGTAATAGAGTTTATAATCCATCTGACTTTGATTCTGCTTATGTGAATGTTCCAATGATGACCGGTATCTATGGTGGTAATACCAGTGAAGGTGCTCCTGGAGCTATGTCATTCAAACATAATACTTTCAGAATCTGGGGTTACTATGGCTATGAAAAAGGCTTCTTAAACTATGCTTCTAACATGCTAAAAGCTGAATCTAAAAAAGCTGGTAAAGATACTCTAGGTGATGACTTCATCATTAACAAGATTTCTGATGGAAAATTCAACAATCTTGAAGATTGGAAGAAAGCTTACTTCAATGAAGTTGTGACAAGTGCCAAACATGGAATTCAATCTATTGAAATTGATGGTACAACGTATAACTCTTATGAGGACTTGAAACAAGCATTTGCTGAAGCAGTTGATAAAGATAAGGCTACTCTAAGTAAGGGCTCTGTCAAATTTGACAACACCGTATCACTTAAAGAAAAAAACTCTTTAAGAAACTTCTTCAACAAACAGATAGCTTTAAAACTTCTATCTTTAAATAATCAATTGACTCTCACCGGCTAAGCAGGTGGGAGTTTTTTGTATCCCAAAAGATGCCTTATTTTCCAAACAGATTTCAAGTATTTTTAGGATGGTAGGTATATAATAGAGCTATAATACAATTTCTATATTCATATGAGGAGTGATAAAGGTGATGAAGATGAAAACATGGCAAGCAACTGTATTGGTCTGCGCTAGTCTACTCTGTCTGTCAGCTTGTAAAAATCAGATGGAGAGCCAAGCTGATAAGCAAAATGGAGACAAAAATGCACAAGTCAGCTCTCAAACTGCAAAAAAAGGAGAAGCAGTTCCAGACTTTGAACTCGCGGGAGTTGATGGGAAAACCTACCGTTTATCTGATTACAAAGGCAAAAAAATCTATCTCAAATTTTGGGCATCTTGGTGCTCTATTTGTCTAGCCAGTCTTCCTGATACAGATGAACTTGCAAAAGAAGCAAGTGATGACTATGTTGTTTTGACAGTCGTTTCTCCTGGTCAAAAAGGAGAGCAGTCAGAAGAAGCCTTTAAAAAATGGTATCAGGGTTTGGACTATAAAGATTTACCAGTATTGCTAGACCCTTCGGGACAACTTTTAGCGAGTTACGGAGTTCGTTCTTATCCGACTCAGGCTTTTATCGATAAAGAAGGCAAACTAGTCAAGACCCAGCCAGGTTTTATGGACAAGGAAACTATTTTACAGACGCTAAAAAACGTAGATTAGAGGCTCATCATGAATGATAAATTAAAAAAATAATTGTATTCATTGGAATCATCATTTGCATTATTATTGGATTTTTATTTCTTTTGGAAAAAAGGAGCGCAAGCTACACAGATACCACTCAAATCGAGAAGGCAGCAGTTAGTCAAGGACAAAAGGCCAAGAAAAAAACTGATTCAAGTAAAGATGCTGACTTACATGATATCTATCTAGCGGGAGGTTGTTTCTGGGGAGTAGAAGAGTATTTTTTTCACGAGTAGCAGGTGTGACAGATGCTGTTTCTGGCTATGCAAATGGTAGAGGAGAAACAACCCAGTATGAATTGATCGGCCAAACTGGGCATGCTGAGACTGTTCATGTGATCTACGATGCCAATCAAATTTCTTTAAAAGAAATCCTGCTCCATTATTTCCGCATTATCAATCCAACCAGTAAAAACAAGCAAGGTAATGACGTAGGAACCCAATATCGCACGGGAGTCTACTATACAGATGAAAAAGACCTAGAAGTCATCAATCAAGTCTTTGATCAAGTTTCTAAGAAGTATGACCAGCCTCTAGCGGTTGAAAAGGAAGCCTTAAGAAATTTTATCGTGGCTGAGGACTACCACCAAGACTATCTCCAGAAAAATCCTAATGGATATTGTCATATCAATGTCAATCAAGCAGCCTATCCTGTTATTGATGCAAGTCAATATCCAAAACCAAGTGACGATAAATTGAAAAAACTTCTCTCTCCAGAGGAGTATGCTGTAACTCAAAACGGTCAAACAGAACGCGCCTTTTCAAATCGTTACTGGGATAAATTTGAAGCAGGTCTTTATGTAGATGTAGCGACAGGAGAACCCCTCTTTTCTTCGAAAGATAAATTTGAATCGGGCTGTGGTTGGCCAAGTTTTACCCAGCCGATCAGTCCAGATGTTGCGACCTACAAGGAAGACAAGTCTTATAATATGGTCAGAACGGAAGTCAGAAGCCGAACTGGTGATTCCCACTTAGGACATGTCTTTACAGACGGGCCTCAGGACAAGGGGGACTTCGCTATTGTATTAACAGCCTGTCTATCCGTTTTATTCCAAAGGATCAAATGGAAGAAAAGGGTTATGGTTATTTGTTAGATTATGTTGAGTGAACGTGATATTCTTAAAAAAATAGTTTACTAAAAAAATGTTTTAGATTCATATTTGATTTTTTAGAAGTGTTGACTTTAATATTTGAAGTCAATTACTCTTAAATAAAGATATTTTTTTAAATAAAAGAAAAAAATTATCAAAAAAACGATAAAAAAAGTGTTGCATTTCAAAAAAATTATGCTATACTAGATATATCGAAAAACAATAATAAGTTTTTCGAGTAGTAACAAAAAGAGCTCATTTGCTACTACAACTAAAAATATTTTATAAAAGAGGAAATCATCATGAAAAAAACTACATCAACTAAAATCGTAAACTTTACTAAATCACTTGTTACATTAGGCTCTAATTTCGGTATCGTTACCCTCAGTTTCTTTAGTATTGCTTCCTTAGTTCTTCTCCTTGGTCAATTTGATATCAGCCAACTAATGCCTGAAGGTGCAGAGGTAACAAGGTCAGGCTACGAAGCGTGGGGAGGGGTTAATGCCTTTGTTCTAACCTTTGTTGCTGGTAATACACTTCTGACTTATGGCCTTATCAAATTAAAAACAGTTTGCTAAGAACTTTAAAGAAAGTGATCTTTTTGAAAAATACAACCATTTCATTCTTGAAAAAAAGGGTGCGGTTTTTAATGATGCTAGTAGGAGCAATCCAAGGTATTACAGAATTTATTCTTAACCCAGCTCATATTATTTTTTTAACTTCTCAATTGCAGCCTTCTTATTCATTGCTAGCTTGGTGCTTACTTCAATCAAAAATCAATTTTCAGATAAAGTAGCATAATACATGTACGTAACACTTACTAATATTGTATAATATAGTAGAGATTAGAAACGAGGTTTTGAAATTAATGTCTAAGAAAAAAATTCCTACTTACCATTTGCTTTAGGTTTTATTAATATCCTACTTTTTATCTTGGGAGTGTCTTTAGTTATATCCATCCTTTTAACAGTTTTCAATGTAACTGAGATTAGCCTATTTAACCTTGGGACTATTTCCTTAAAACCTGATATGGTGAATACTTCAATACTAGTGAGTGCTTTGTCCTTTATCAATAGCTTTATCATTCTGTTTGTACTATTCTGTGTTAGACAGTTCTTCCAAAATATCATTCATGAACAGATTTTTACAAGTTATAATGTCAAACTTGCTAATCGTATCTCTATTTCCCTCTTTATTGCCTCATTTCTAGGAGATGGTATTTTGACACTCAATGGTTATTCATTTCTAAATATAACTTTCATGGTTACTGCTCTCGTTGTTTGGACAATTGGTAAAGTCCTTGAAAAAGCAAACGAAATTGCAGAAGAAAATGAGTTTACAATTTAGAGAAAGGAGAATATCACATGATTGTTATTAATCTAGATGTCGAATTAGCCAAGAAAAAAATGCGTTCAGGAGATTTAGCAGAACGTGTAGGTATTACTCCCGCAAATCTTTCAATACTGAAAACAGGTAAGGCCAAAGCTATACGTTTTTCAACGCTAGATGCCATTTGTAAAGAACTTGGGTGCCAACCTGGTGATATATTGGAATATGTGCCAGATTAAAAAGTGGTTCAGCATAAGCTGAACCTTTTTATTTTTGTTAAATTATATAAAGAATTCTAAAACATTTCCTGATAATCTGATAAAAAAATACTGATTAGATAAATTCTAGGGACTTCGTTATTTATGGTATACTTAGGATATGCATAGAAAAAAACAGTGATTGATTTTAGGTCTTTGGGCGAGAGATACACCTTTACCCAGCCTATTAAAGAGTTAAAAACCAGAGATTTAGCAGAAGTAGCAGACTTACTGGCACAAGTGGAAAGCTACCAAGAGCAGGGCTATTATGTAGTTGGTTATATCAGCTATGAGGCTGCACCTGCTTTGAGGAGAAGTTAGCGGTTCACGAGGGTCCCTTGTTAGGAGAGTATCTCCTCTATTTCACTATTCATGATAGTGTAGAAAAATCCAGTATCCCTCTGACTTATGAGGAGGTGGAATTACCATCAAACTGGCAGGAACTAACATCTCCAGAGGCCTATGAAAAGGCAATTACGCAAATTCACCATCATTTAAGACAAGGGGATACCTATCAGGTCAATTATACGGTCCAACTCGAGCAGAATTTAAGTGCCAATCCTTTTGCTATCTACAATCGTATGGTGGTGGAGCAGGAAGCGGGATATAATGCTTACGTAGAGCACGACGACATGGCAGTGATTTCCATGAGCCCTGAACTCTTTTTTAAGCAAAATGGTCGTGAGTTGACGACTCGTCCTATGAAGGGTACAACTAAACGTGGTTTGAATAACGATGACGACTTGAAAGAGGCGGCTTGGTTGGAACATGATCCCAAAAATCGCTCAGAAAACATGATGATAGTGGACCTCTTGCGCAATGACATGAACCGTATTTCTGAGGTTGGTAGTGAGCATGTGGAGCGTTTATGCCAAGTGGAGCAGTATTCTACAGTGTGGCAGATGACTTCGACTATCAAGAGTCAGTTACGACCAGATGTTAACCTAGTTGAAATCTTCCGTTCGCTCTTTCCATGTGGCTCCATCACAGGAGCACCCAAGATAGCGACCATGGAAATTATCAAGGACTTGGAACCACAAGCAAGAGGTGTTTACTGTGGAACTGTTGGTCTCTTGCTTCCAAATGGACGACGGATTTTCAATGTGGCTATTCGAACTATTCAACTGCATGGAGGGCAAGCCATCTATGGTGTCGGAGGTGGCATCACTTGGGATAGTACTTGGGAGTCAGAATACCGTGAAGTCCAGCAAAAGGCAGCGGTTCTTTATCGAAAACAACCTCGTTTTCAGCTGATTACGACAGGGAAAATCAGCCAGAAAAAATTGTTCTTTGAAAAGCAACATCTAGAAAGATTGCAAAAGGCTAGTCGTTATTTTGCCTTTCCATTTGACCAAGAAGTTTTGAGACAAAAGTTAGAGAGGGAGTGCCAGTCTTGTGATTTCCATCAAGATTATCGGATGCGAATCAGTCTCAGTAAATCTGGAGCGATTGAAATTGAACGACAAGTATTAACTCCGCTTAGCCCTAGCTTCTGTCAGGCCAAACTTTGTCTGCAAGAAGCTGATTTGAAGCAGACCTTTACCTACTTTAAAACGACACACCGCCCACATTTGACAGTGGGAAATCAGGAAATCATCTACCACACTGCTGATGGAAAATTGCTTGAAACCTCTATTGGGAATCTGGTCTTAAAAATGAATAGCAAACTCTATACCCCACCTAGTAGTCTTGGCATTTTACCAGGGATTTATCGCCAGCATTTACTTGAAAGCGGGCAGGTAGAAGAGAAGGTCTTAACTTTATCATATTTGAAAGAAGCAGAAGTTATTTATGCCTGCAATGCGGTTAGGGGCTTGTATGAGTTGAAAAACTTAATGGCTATTAAATATTATTTGTGAACATTAAATATTGAATTTGAAATAAAGTTAAGCATTTGATATAATGTAGGCGTCATTAAATTTAAAAAAATAGGGATAGTTTAAGATGAAATCAAAAAAATATATAGTAACAAGCATAGCGACAGCAACCCTTGGACTTGCTTTGCTTACAGATACAGCAGGTATGTCCCCTTTTTCAATACAGCAAGTTTCTGCTCAAGAAAAGAGTACGCCTAAGAATGGTAACGTAAAAGAAAATAATTTACCTAAGCAATCAGAGAAACCAAAAGCTAGCGCTCCGAAACAATCAGAGAAGCCAAAAGCTAGCGCTCCAAAACAATCAGAGAAGCCAAAAGCTAGCACTCCAAAACAATCAGAGAAGCCAAAAGCTAGCGCTCCAAAACAGTCAGAGAAGTCTAAATCTAGCGCTCCAAAGCAATCAGAGAAGCCTAAATCTAGCGCTCCAAAACAATCAGAGAAATCCAAAGATACTGCACCAAAGCAATCTGATAAACAAAAAAATACAACACCTAAACAGGATAAGCCAAAGTCTACAGTCCAGTCTGGCTGGGTAGGGTCTTCGTACTATGAAAATGGTGCTAAACTTACTAATAAGTGGATTTTTGATAAAAAAGCTAATTCTTATTTCTACCTAAATGCATCGGGAAATTATGTCCAAAATGCCTGGGTCGGTAATTACTATCTCAAATCAGATGGTAAGATGGCTAAGAACGAATGGATTTACGATAAAAATTATGCTTCTTATTACTATCTAACATCAGAAGGTAGCTATGCACGAAATACTTGGGCAGGGAATTACTATCTAAAAATCAGATGGTAAGAGAGCTAAAAATGAATGGATTTATGATAAAAAAACTCTGGTTCCTATTTTTATCTAACAGCAGAAGGAAGTTCTGCACGAAATACTTGGGTAGGGAATTACTACCTTAAATCAGATGGAAAGATGGCCAAGAATGAATGGATTTACGATAAGAAATACTCTGCTCATTATTATTTAACAGCAGAAGGTAGCTATGCTCGTAATACATGGGTCGGTAATTACTATCTCAAATCAGACGGTAAGAGAGCTAAAAATGAATGGATTTATGATAAAAACTCTGGTTCCTATTTTTATCTAACAGCAGAAGGAAGTTCTGCACGAAATACTTGGGTAGGGAATTACTATCTTAAATCAGATGGTAAGATGGCAAAAAGCGATTGGATCTATGATAAAAATTATGGTTCTTATTACTATCTAACAGCAGAAGGCAGCTACGCTCGCAACAAATGGATAGGTAAATATTATCTCAAATCAGATGGTAAGATGGCCAAGAATGAATGGGTAGATGGCGGTCGTTACTATGTTGATTCTGAAGGCAAAATGGTAAGGGGTAAATGGGTAGATGGAGGCCGTTACTATGTAGGATACGATGGTGTGTGGCAACCAAAACCAGCGGATGGGAATCCATACTCAGCAGCTTTAAAGGAAGCACAAGGTTATAACAGCATTCATTTGTCAAAAAAAAGAATTTATGAGATGTTAATTTCTGAAGGTTTTAATAGTGACACTGCACAATATGCTATCAATCATTTGCAAGCAGACTATAAGGCGAATGCCTTAGTTCAAAGCAAGAGAATACCGAAAAATACAGCAATTTATCAAAAGCAGAAATTTATAACAGGCTAATTTATTCTTATATTGGAAAAATTTACAAAAAGAAGAAGCAAACTATGCCATTCAATATTTAGGTGACTAATTTTTACAAATAGTTAAGCAAATGAGATGTTTTAATATTGGCTTTTAACACGCAAACCTTTGCACAAAGTTGATGATTTTGTTATACTGTATCTGTAAGCATTTTCAGTTTATAATAAAAGGAGAAAAAGATGAGTCAAAAGATTATTGGGATTGACCTTGGTGGAACTTCTGTCAAGTTCGCAATTTTTAACTCAAGAAGGAGAAATCCAAGAAAAATGGTCTATTAAGACTAACATTTTGGATGAAGGAAGCCATATTGTAGATGATATGATTGAGTCTATTCAGCATCGTTTGGACTTGCTTGGATTGTCAGCTACGGATTTCCGAGGCATTGGAATGGGATCACCTGGTGTGGTTGACCGTGAAAAAGGGACTGTTATCGGTGCCTACAACCTCAACTGGAAAACTCTTCAACCAATCAAAGAAAAGATGGAAAAAGCCTTGGGTATTCCATTCTTCATCGATAATGATGCCAACGTGGCGGCTCTTGGTGAGCGTTGGATGGGGGCTGGTGAAAACCAACCAGACGTTGTCTTTATGACACTTGGTACAGGTGTTGGTGGCGGTATCGTGGCAGAAGGCAAATTGCTCCACGGTGTTGCTGGTGCTGCTGGTGAGCTTGGTCACATCACTGTTGACTTTGACCAACCAATCGCATGTACTTGTGGTAAAAAAGGCTGTCTTGAGACAGTAGCATCAGCAACAGGTATTGTCAACTTGACTCGTCGTTATGCAGATGAGTATGAAGGTGATGCAGCCTTGAAACGCTTGATTGACGATGGAGAAGAAGTAACTGCTAAAACTGTCTTTGACTTGGCAAAAGAAGGGGACGACCTCGCTTTGATCGTTTACCGTAACTTCTCACGCTACTTGGGTATTGCATGTGCCAACATCGGTTCTATCCTAAATCCATCAACGATTGTAATCGGTGGTGGTGTATCAGCTGCGGGGGAATTCCTTCTCCAAGGCGTGCAAAAAATTTATGATGAAAATACCTTCCCACAAGTTCGTACAACAACTAAGCTAGCTCTTGCAACTCTAGGAAATGACGCTGGAGTGATTGGAGCAGCATCACTTGTATTGCAATAAGAAGCAAAAGAAGGAGAAAATCACTATCTTGAAGCGAGTGATTTTCCTCCTTTCTTTTTTATGCTATACTAGTTAGGACAATAAATGAGGTGAGAGTAAATGACAAAAGCAGATAAGATTTTTAAAGAAAATATTGAGCGAATTCTTAATGAAGGTGTCTTTTCAGAACAAGCTCGTCCCAAGTATAAGGATGGAACAGTGGCTAACTCCAAGTACATCACAGGTGCTTTTGCGGAGTATGATTTGTCCAAGGGTGAATTTCCAATCACGACCCTACGTCCAATTGCTATCAAATCAGCTATCAAGGAAGTTCTTTGGATCTATCAAGACCAGACAAATAGCCTAGAAATTCTCAATGACAAGTACAATGTTCACTACTGGAATGACTGGGAAGTTGGAAATACAGGGACAATCGGTGAGCGTTATGGGGCTGTGGTTAAAAAGCACGACATCATTAACAAGATTCTCAAACAGTTAGAAGCTAATCCTTGGAACCGTCGCAATATCATCTCTCTCTGGGATTACCAAGCTTTTGAGGAAACAGACGGCCTTCTTCCATGTGCCTTTCAGACAATGTTTGATGTCCGTCGTGTAGACGGGGACATCTATCTGGATGCAACCTTGACCCAGCGTTCTAACGATATGCTTGTAGCTCATCACATCAATGCCATGCAGTATGTAGCTCTTCAAATGATGATTGCTAAACACTTTGGTTGGAAGGTTGGGAAATTCTTCTACTTTATCAATAACCTTCACATCTATGATAATCAATTTGAACAAGCTCGGGAATTGCTCCGTCGTGAGCCTTCAAATTGCCAACCACGTTTGGTCTTAAATGTACCAGACAAGACCAACTTCTTTGATATTAAAGCAGAAGATTTTGAGTTGGTAGACTATAATCCAGTGAAACCGCAGTTGAAGTTTGACCTAGCTATTTAATACTCTTCGAAAATCTCTTCAAACCACGTCAGCGTCGCCTTACCGTAGATATATGTAACTGACTTCGTCAGTCATATCTACAACCTCAAAGCAGTGCTTTTGAGCAACCTGCAGCTAGCTTCCTAGTTTGCTCTTTGATTTTCATTGAGTATAAAAGAATAGAAAAAAAGAAGTTGGAAATTCCAACTTCTTTTTGTTGCTTAGCGTGATACGCGACGGCGAGCTGCTTTTTTACGATTTTCTTCGATGAAAGCTGCTTTTTGTTCTTCTGGTTCAATCACTTTCTTTTTGAATGCGTATACTGCACCTGCAACAGCAGCAACAGTTCCTGCAACACCTGTTACGAGACCTTTAGCAAATCCTTTAGCCATGAGTCTTCCTCCTTTTATTTATAAATCAGACGGAAATAGCTTAAGATATAGCATTTTTCTGCCTGTCTATTTTGTGATATAATAATAGTAACGAAAAAATGGGAATTTTTCAAGGAAAAACGATGAAAAGCAAAATAATTGTGATTGTTGGTCCAACTGCAGTTGGAAAGACTGCCCTAGCCATTGAAGTTGCTCAGCGATTCAATGGTGAAGTAGTCAGTGGAGATAGCCAACAAGTATACCGAGGGCTTGATATTGGAACAGCCAAGGCTAGTCCGGAGGAGCAGGCAACTGTCCCTCATCATTTGATTGATGTGAGAGATGTAACCGAGTCTTACTCGGCTTTTGATTTTGTTTCAGAAGCAAAGGCAGCCATCGAGGATATTCAAAATCGTGGGAAACTTGCTATTATTGCCGGTGGGACAGGACTTTATATTCAGAGTCTACTAGAGGGATATCATCTAGGTGGAGAGACAGCACACGAGGACATTTTAGCTTATCGTGCTAGTCTAGAGCCTTTTTTAGATGAGAAGTTAGCCCAACTCCTAGAGCAAGCAGGCCTTGAAATTCCCCAATTTAATCGTCGTCGTGCCATGCGTGCCTTGGAAATTGCCCATTTTGGTCAAGACTTGGAAAATCAAGAAAGTTTATATGATCCGCTGATTATTTGCTTGGATGATGAGCGCAGTCAGCTTTATGAGCGTATCAATCAAAGAGTGGACCTGATGTTTGAAGCTGGACTTCTAGACGAAGCCAAGTGGTTGTTTGACCATTATCCAGATGTGCAGGCTGCTAAAGGGATTGGCTACAAGGAACTCTTTCCCTATTTTCGAGGAGAGCAGAGTTTGGAGGAGGCTAGCGATAGTCTCAAACAAGCGACTCGCCGATTTGCCAAGCGCCAGTTGACCTGGTTCCGTAATCGCATGCAGGTGACCTTTTATCAGATAGGAGAATCTGGTGTAAAAGACCGTATTTTAAGCCAGATTGAGGAGTTTTTAAATGATTGAAACGGAGAAAAAAGAGGAGCGAGTCCTGCTCATTGGTGTTGAACTCCAGGGCATGGATAACTTTGACCTCTCCATGGAAGAGCTGGCTAGTCTAGCTAAGACGGCTGGTGCAGTTGTAGTCGATAGCTACAGACAAAAACGAGAAAAATACGACTCTAAGACCTTTGTCGGTTCTGGTAAGTTGGAAGAAATTGCTCAAATGGTGGACGCAGAAGAAATCACGACAGTCATCGTCAATAACCGTCTGACACCTCGACAAAATGTCAATTTAGAGGAAGTCTTAGGTGTCAAGGTCATTGACCGTATGCAGTTGATTTTGGATATCTTTGCCATGCGAGCTCGAAGCCATGAAGGTAAACTCCAAGTGCATCTAGCTCAGCTCAAATACCTCTTGCCTCGTTTGGTTGGTCAGGGGATTATGCTCAGCCGTCAGGCAGGGGGAATTGGTTCCCGTGGTCCAGGTGAAAGTCAGCTGGAGCTTAACCGTCGTAGTGTTCGCAACCAGATTACAGATATCGAACGTCAACTCAAGGTGGTTGAGAAAAATCGAGCGACAGTTCGAGAAAAACGTTTGGAGTCAAGTACCTTTAAGATTGGTTTGATTGGTTACACCAATGCTGGGAAGTCAACTATTATGAATACTTTGACCAGCAAGACCCAGTATGAAGCGGATGAGCTATTTGCGACTCTGGATGCAACAACTAAAAGCATCCATCTGGGGGGCAATCTACAGGTAACCTTGACAGATACCGTTGGATTTATCCAAGACCTACCGACAGAATTGGTGTCAAGTTTCAAGTCGACCTTGGAAGAAAGCAAGCATGTAGATCTCCTGGTCCATGTCATCGATGCCAGCAATCCCTACCATGAGGAACATGAAAAAACGGTCCTCTCCATCATGAAAGATTTGGACATGGAGGATATTCCTCGCTTAACCCTTTATAATAAAGCAGATTTGGTGGAGAACTTTACGCCTACTCAAACGCCATATGCATTGATTTCTGCTAAATCTAAGGATAGTCGCGAACAGTTGCAGGCTTTATTGCTGGATAAGATTAAGGAAATTTTTGAAGTATTTACCCTGCGCGTGCCTTTTTCTAAATCTTACAAGATTCATGATTTAGAAAGTGTTGCGATTCTTGAAGAACGTGACTACCAAGATGATGGAGAAGTCATCAGAGGCTACATTGCAGAGAGAAACAAATGGAGATTAGAGGAATTTTATGACTGATATCAAAACTTTGGCACTTAAGTATGGTGGCTATACAAGTCTAGACAAGGTATATCTGGACCAATTTTTAGCTGGTAGGTCTGAAGAGGAGCAACTAGCTCTCATTACACCTCCACCCAGCGTAGTGAATGCCTACTTTGCCGAGCTCTACCAGAAAAAAAGCCCTCAAGCTGCGACCGATTATTTTGCGGAAGTCAGTAAAGAACTAAACCTCTATAATGCTGAACCAAGTTTCGCTTTGGAAAGTAAGCCCTTTATTCGCCTCAATCTATCTGGTAAATCCTTTGGATTTTGCTACGAGAAAGAAGGACTTGGTCGCATTTTCTCAGAGAACGAGGAAGCAATTACGGATGAATTACTCTTTGAGATTGCGCAAATTTTTTCCCATCAGCTAGTTTTTGTGGAGTCTGGTAAGATTTACATGAAGGCGATTGGTGAAGAGGAAGTAGTTAGCCTGGAAAATCTCACAGCCTTGACAGATCTGGAAAATTTAGCAGATGGGCGCAAACGTCTCAAAGGCTATAGTCAAGAGGATTTGCTACAAGAAGCTAAAGCTTTTTCTGGCAAGCTTTATTATCGCTCGGAAAACCGCACCGCTATGTTATATATTGATTAATTAGAAAGTATCGAATGGATATTCAATTTTTAGGAACGGGGGCTGGTCAGCCCTCTAAAGCCCGCAACGTTTCAAGTCTTGCCCTAAAACTCTTGGACGAGATTAACGAAGTTTGGCTCTTTGACTGTGGAGAAGGGACGCAAAATCGCATTCTGGAAACTACGATCCGACCACGAAAGATCAGCAAAATCTTTATCACCCACTTACATGGAGACCATATCTTTGGATTGCCTGGTTTTCTCTCTAGTCGTGCCTTTCAAGCCAATGAAGAGCAAACAGATTTGGAAATCTATGGTCCCCAAGGCATCAAATCTTTTGTCTTGACCAGTCTACGAGTGTCAGGTTCACGTCTGCCCTACAAGATTCATTTTCATGAGTTTAATCAAGATTCACTTGGGAAAATTCTTGAAACAGATAAATTTACAGTATATGCGGAAGAGTTGGATCACACTATTTTCTGTGTTGGTTATCGTGTCATGCAAAAGGACCTAGAAGGCACTCTGGATGCTGAAAAACTCAAGGCTGCCGGCGTACCATTTGGACCGCTTTTTGGTAAAATCAAAAACGGGCAGGATGTAGTCCTAGAAGATGGAACCGAGATTAAGGCAGCAGACTATATCTCAGCCCCACGCCCTGGTAAGATTATCACTATCTTAGGTGACACTCGAAAAACGGATGCCAGTGTGCGTCTGGCTGTCAATGCGGATGTCCTTGTCCATGAGTCCACTTATGGTAAAGGTGATGAGAAAATTGCCCGCAATCATGGTCACTCTACTAATATGCAGGCAGCGCAGGTCGCAGTAGAAGCGGGAGCCAAACGACTCTTACTCAACCACATCAGTGCCCGTTTTCTTTCAAAAGATATCAGCCAGCTTAAGAAAGATGCTGCAACGATTTTTGAAAATGTCCATGTGGTTAAAGACTTGGAAGAAGTGGAAATCTAGAAGATTGAGAAAGGAAAAGTATGTCTACTATTCTCATTACAGGTGCTAGCGGGGGGCTAGCCCAAGAAATGGTCAAACTCTTGCCTCAAGACCAACTCATCTTACTCGGTAGAGATAAGGAAAAACTAACTCAACTATATGGAAATCATCCTCAGGCAGAATTGATTGAAATTGATATTACCGATGCTCAAGCCTTAGAAGAACTAGTAGCTGACCTCTATCAGCGTTATGGCAAGATTGATGTTTTAATTAACAACGCTGGTTACGGAATTTTTGAAGATTTTGACAAGATTTCTAATCAAGACATTCATCAAATGTTTGAGGTTAACACCTTTGCTCTCATGAATCTATCACGTTTGGTTGCTTCTCGTATGAAGGAGATTCGAAAAGGTCATATCATCAATATCGTCAGCATGGCAGGATTGATTGCGACTGCTAAGTCTAGTCTATACTCTGCGACCAAGTTTGCGGCCATTGGTTTTTCAAATGCTCTTCGCCTTGAGCTCATGCCCTATGGTGTCTATGTGACAACTGTTAATCCAGGACCTATCCGTACAGGATTTTTTGACCAGGCAGACCCAGATGGGACCTACCTCAAATCGGTCGACCGTTTTCTATTGGAACCAGATGCTGTCGCGCAAAAGATTATTAAGACCATCGGAAAAAACAAACGCGAGCTCAATCTCCCAGCCTTGCTAAATTTAGCTCATAAATTTTATACCCTCTTTCCCAAGTTAGCAGATAAGTTGGCTGGGGGAACCTTTAATTATAAGTAAAAATGCTGTTCCCTTGAGGAATGGCTTTTTGTTTTTTCTGTTGTCAAATTGTAGACAAATATCTCATGATAAACAGGCAGTTTATAACGATTAAGCCCATTTAAGGTATAAATAGAGATAAGAAAGCAGAAAAGAGAGGATAAACTTCGAGTCTAATATAACTAAAAGTATATCTATAGCGGAAGCTTATGAAGTCAAGATAAAATAGGATTAAAAAGAACTTGCCCTTTGTCAGATTGATTAGACTGTAAATTGGAGTTAGGAATATTCTTAGAATAGATGAAGAAAAATAAAAAAAGTAAAAATGTTAAAACATCTTGACATTTTTATCGATTTAGAGTATAATAAGAAAATGTAAAGAGCTCTTGACATTATTACAAAAAAATTTGGAGGAACAAAGCCATGAAAAAGATGGATGAAATGGACAGAGATATTCAGTTGCGTTCTGAGGAGTGGGGCTATAAAACAGCGCTTTTGGGTTTATGTGCATGGACAGGATTTAATATCTATCAAGCACTTATTGGTGGTGGCAAACTTGAAATGCTTCCTTGCTTAATTTTGATCTTATCTGTAAGTGTGCAAGGATTTGCTCAAACCGCAATGAAACACAATATGATTGCTGGTGATGAAGAGTATAAAGAACCAAATAAACTTGTTCAAGGAGTCATTCTAGCAGTTGTCACTGTTATCGTAGTATTGGCTGTTGGCGTTTATTTTTTTCAGAAAGACTAATGCTGTATGAAAAATAACATCAAACAGTTAAGAAAGTCTGAGGGACTACGTCAGGAAGATATGGCAAGAATATTAGGCGTTAGTCGACAAACCATAATTGCTATAGAGAATGACAAGTACAATCCTACACTTGAACTAGCAATGAAAATTGCAAGGTTGCTACGACTACATGTTGAAGAAATTTTCATTTTAGAAGATTAAAGATATCAGATAGCTTTTATTTTAATCATCTGATTCGTAATGATGAGAGAGTTTTCTGGTTCATGGAAACTCTCTTTTTAAAGCTCAAAAAGAGTCTACTCAATTTTACCCTTGTCCATCTTATATATCTATCGTAAAACTGGTATAAAAATTTGCAAATAAACAGCTAAAAATAGTATACTAGTTCTGTTAATTATGAAAAACGTTTGCGTTTTTTTGTTGATGATAGATTATTTAGGAGACAAATGATGGAATTAACAGCCATTTATCATAGACCAGAATCAGAATATGCTTATCTTTACAAAGAAGGTCAGTTACATATCCGAATTAGAACCAAGAAAAATGATGTCCAGAAGGTTATCTTACACTATGGAGATCCCTTTATTTTCATTGAGGATAAGTATGAAGCTAAGAAAGAAATGACCAAAGTAACCTCAGATGCCCTATTTGACTATTGGCAGGTTACGGTATCTGTTGATTTTGCACGGATTCAGTATCTCTTTGAGCTCCTTGATGAGGAAGGTCAGGGTATTTTTTACGGTGATAAGGGTTGTGTAGAACATACTCAAGAAAACTTGGATGCTGATGGAAACGGCTTTAAGCTTCCTTATATTCACGAAATCGACGGATGTCAGGTTCCTAGCTGGGTTTCAAATACCGTTTGGTATCAGATTTTCCCAGAACGATTTGCCAATGGAAACCCTAATCTGACTCCTGATGGAGCTCGAGAGTGGGATGCTGCCATTGCACCTAATATTGATGATTTTTTTGGTGGAGATTTACAAGGGATTATTGACCACTTAGACTATCTTAAAGATTTGGGAATCACAGGACTTTACCTATGTCCGATTTTTGAAGCAACAACCAATCACAAGTACGATACGACGGATTATTTTGAAATTGACCGTCACTTTGGGGATAAGGAAGTTTTTGCTAATCTAGTCGAGGAAGCCCACAAACGTGGCATCAAGATTATGCTAGATGCTGTTTTCAATCATATCGGCTACCAGTCTGCCCAATGGCAGGATGTTCTAAAGAACGGCGAAAAGTCACCTTATAAAGATTGGTTCCATATCCAAGAATTTCCAGTTACTGAGGATAAACTTCAGAATCCAAGAGAACTCCCTTATCATACCTTTGCCTTTGCTAGCTATATGCCTAAGTTGAATACAGCTAATCCGGAGGTAAGGGACTATCTTCTTAGTGTTGCAACTTACTGGATTGAAAATTTTGATATTGATGCTTGGCGCTTGGACGTTGCCAATGAAATTGACCATCAGTTCTGGAAAGATTTTAGAAAGGCAGTTCTCGCTAAAAAGCCTGATTTGTATATTTTAGGTGAAATTTGGCATACTTCTCAGCCTTGGCTACAAGGGGACGAGTTCCATGCTGTCATGAATTACCCGCTCTCTGAAAGTATCAAGGATTATTTCTTGCGTCAGCGTAAAAAGACAGAGCAGTTTATTTCAGAAATCAACAGCCAATCTATGTACTACAAGCAACAAATCTCAGAGGTGATGTTTAACCTTTTAGATTCTCATGATACAGAGCGTATCCTTACAACTGCCAAAGGAAATATCCAGCATGTCAAGGCTGCCCTAACTTTCCTCTATCTTCAAAAAGGGACCCCTTGTATCTATTATGGAACAGAGCTTGCATTAATAGGTGGACCAGACCCTGATTGCCGTCGTGTCATGCCTTGGGACCGTGTTTCTGAAGACAATGACATGCTGAATTTCATGAAGAAATTAATCAAGGTTCGTAAGGCAGTGGCAAGTATTATTCAGCATGGAAATTATTGCTTGGAAGAATTGAAACCAGATGTTCTTGCCTTGAGCTGGAACTACCAAGGAAAAGAAGTTCAAGCCATCTTCAATCAGTCTTCTGAGAAATATACTTTAGACAGAGATTCAGTTGACTTAGCGAGCCATTGCCAGTTTGAAGATGGTCAGCAAGTCATCTTGCCAGATGGATTTGTAGTTACTATTTCTGAGTAAAAAGGATTAAAATAATGGCACTCAAGGAAGTTTATGAGTATTTTCGTCACTATGATAAGGAAACTTATCAGGTTGTCGCCTGCATGGGCAATGAACCATCGGAAGAAGATGTTCAAGATTTTGAAAATCAATACGGCATTCGTCTACCAGAAGATTTCAGGGAATTCACCATGTCATCTCTGGGAGGTCTCTTTATGGAAGTCAGAGAAGAGCTATGGCCAAGAGCCAAGGCTTACGATGTAGCACCATTTTGGACCTTCTGTCGAGGTATTAAGGTCCTGGGAATTGCAAATGGCATCCCAGACTTCTTAGACATTCGTCTTAAAACCAAGGAATTACACGCTCTAGGTTTTGTGGATTATATTCCATTTCTGTCTATCATCGGGGATGGAGATGTGGTTTTTTGCTTTGATAAGGACAATCATATTGTAGCTCTAGATTGGTATAATAGTGGCGAATCGGAAGAGCTTGAATGTGATTTTTTTCAGGACTTTACTCCATCAAATTGCCGAGCTAGAAGAGCGAAAAAAATGAGATGGTCAAGCTTTTTGGAAAAGGGGCAATCTAGTCAATAATCTATAAGAAAATATCAGTTTGATAGTCCGTAAAAGAGGTTGGGACAAAAGATCCCGACCTCACTTTTTATTAGCAATCAAATTTTGATGCGGTAGTTGATTGAACTTTTTGTTCGTCTTTTATACTCTTCGAAAATCAAATTCAAACCACGTCAGAGTCGCCTTGCCGTACTCAAGTACAGCCTGCGGCTAGCTTCCTAGTTTTCTCTTTGATTTTCATTGAGTATTAGACTCCAAAAAGATCCTAATCATCCTCGCGGGGCTGGGACTACGAAATAGAGGCTTTGTCTATCGATTTCTGTCCCACCGCTTTTTAGCAAAATCATTCACTAAATGTACATTCAGATTTTTTTATAGTTTTCTACAAAATATAGAAAAAAACAATCAAAAAGTATGATTTTTACAGTCATAGTATTGAAGTTTCCTATATTATTTTTATAAAATAGAAGTAATCATTACAAAAAAGTATAGCGCTTTCAACAAAAAAATGGAAGCGGTTACTTAACAAGGAGAACCCTATGGGAAAAAGATTATTGGAATCGCAAAAGTATCTATAGCATCCGTAAATTTACGGTAGGAACATGCTCAGTGCTTATCGGGACTTGCTCTGTTTTATTTGGAGCAAATCTAGCAGGTGTAAATTCTGTATCTGCAGATGAGACACCAGTCGCTGTTGCTACAGAAAAAGTGGAGAAAGAAACTCCTAAAGAGGAAGCTGTAGATTCAAAAAGCTTCTGAACAACCTGTAACAACAGAAACTGTTAACAGTGAAGCAGTAGAAACTAATCATGAAGTAGAGAAAAAAGTGGAAGCCCCAACTACTGAGACTACTCCTGAGAAAAAAGAAACCTCTGATGTAGAAAAGCAAGCTCCAGCTGTGACTCAGGATCAATCTGCTCAAACAGAAAAACCAGAGCTCAAACCTGCAACTAATGATGAGGTAAAACAGTTGATTGAGGATAGAAAAGTAGAATTCAACCAAAACTGGCATTTTCAAGCTCAATGCCAATGCTAAAGATGCGGTCAAGCCAGATGCCGATGTTTCTAGTTGGAAGAAATTAGACCTTCCTCATGACTGGAGTATCTACAATGACTTTGACCATGACTCACCTGCCCAAAACGAAGGTGGGCAACTCAATGGTGGTGATGCTTGGTATCGTAAGACCTTTAAACTCGATGAAGAAGACCTCAATAAGAATGTTCGTATCACATTTGATGGGGTTTACATGGATTCTCAGGTTTATGTAAATGGTCAGCTAGTTGGTCACTATCCAAATGGTTACAACCAATTCTCATATGACATCACTGACTATCTCCATAAAGACGGTCGCGAGAATGTCGTAGCAGTGCATGCCATCAACAAACAACCAAGTAGCCGTTGGTACTCAGGAAGCGGGATTTACCGTGATGTTACCCTTCAAGTCACAGATAAGGTCCATACTGAGAAAAATGGAACAACTATCTTAACTCCAGACCTTGAAAAACAACAAAATGGCAAGGTTGATACTCATGTAACAAGTAAGATTGTCAATACTGATGATAAAGATCATGAAATTCTTGCTGAGTATCAAATCATTGAACGTAATGGTCAAGCTGTAACGGATCTAGTTCGTACCGCTAGTCAAGTCTTGAAAGCTCATCAATCAGCTAGCTTGAATGCTATTTTACAAGTTGATAAACCAAAACTTTGGACAGTTCATAGCGACAAGCCTGCTCTTTACGAATTGGTGACTCGTGTCTATCGTGATGGTCAATTGGTCGATGCTAAGAAGGACTTGTTTGGTTACCGTTACTACAACTGGACACCAAATGAAGGCTTCTCTTTAAATGGTGAACGCATTAAATTCCATGGGGTTTCTCTTCACCATGACCACGGGGCTCTTGGAGCTGAAGAAAACTATAAGGCAGAATACCGCCGTCTGAAACAAATGAAGGATATGGGTGTGAACTCTATCCGTACAACCCACAACCCAGCTAGTGAGCAAACTTTACAGATCGCTGCCGAGCTTGGTTTGTTGGTCCAAGAAGAAGCCTTCGATACTTGGTATGGTGGTAAGAAACAGTATGACTACGGTCGCTTCTTTGACAAAGATGCTACTCACCCAGACGCTAAGAAAGGTGAAAAATGGTCTGATTTTGACCTTCGTACCATGGTTGAACGAGGAAAGAACAACCCTGCTATCGTTATGTGGTCTATCGGTAATGAAATCGGTGAAGCGGACGGGAAACCTCGTTCTCTAGCAACAGTTAAACGCTTGGTTCAAGTTATTAAGGCTGTTGATAAGACACGCTATGTCACTATGGGAGCAGATAAGTTCCGCTTTGGTGATGGTAGTGGTGATCATGAAAAGATTGCCAATGAACTTGATGCAGTTGGATTTAACTATTCTGAAGATAACTACAAGAAACTTCGTGCGAAACATCCAAATTGGTTGATTTACGGTTCTGAAACTTCCTCAGCTACTCGTACACGTGGAAGTTATTTCCGTCCAGAACGTGAATTGGTCCACAGCAATCAGGCTTACCGTCATTACGAGCAATCAGACTACGGTAATGACCGTGTTGGTTGGGGTAAAACAGCAACAGCATCTTGGACTTTTGACCGTGACAATGCAGGTTACGCGGGTCAGTTCATCTGGACAGGTACGGACTATATCGGTGAACCTACTCCATGGCACAACCAAAACCACACACCAGTTAAGAGTTCTTACTTTGGTATCGTAGATACAGCTGGTATTCCAAAACATGACTACTTCTTGTATCAAAGCCAATGGGTTTCTGCTGAGAAGAAACCAATGGTTCACTTGCTTCCTCACTGGAACTGGGAAAATCCTACCCTAAAAGAGAATGTAGCGGATGCAGATGGTAATATTCCAGTCCGTGCCTATTCTAATGCGGCAAGTGTAGAACTATTCTTGAATGGTAATACTCTAGGCAAGAAGACATTTACTAAAAAACAAACAAGTGATGGACGTACTTACCAAGAAGGTGCCAACGCTAATGAACTTTACCTTGAATGGAAGGTTGCTTTTGAACCTGGTACTTTGGAAGCAGTGGCTCGTGACGAAGCTGGTAATATCGTTGCTCGTGATAAGATTGTGACCGCTGGAGAACCTGCAGGAGTTCGTTTGGTCAAAGAAGAACATGCTATTGCTGCTGACGGAAAAGACCTCACTTATATCTATTACGAAATTGTTGACAGTAAAGGTAACGTAGTTCCTACAGCCAATAATCTTGTTCGCTTCCAGTTGCATGGACAAGGTCAGATTGTCGGTGTGGATAACGGGGAACAAGCCAGCCGTGAACGTTACAAAGAACAAGCAGATGGTTCATGGATTCGCAAAGCCTTTAATGGTAAGGGTGTTGTGATTGTCAAATCAACTGAGCAAGCAGGTAAATTCACCTTGACTGCTCACTCTGATTTCTTGAAATCTGGTCAAACAACGATCTTCACAGGTAAGAAAGACCAAGAGGAAAAAACTGTTTTAGGTACAGAGGTTCCTAAAGTTCGTACAGTAATCGGTCAAGCAGCGAAAATGCCTTCAAAAGTAGGATTTATCTACAGTGATGGCAGTCGTGCAAAACTTCCAGTAGAATGGTCAGCAGTTGATGTCAACCAACCTGGTATTTTTACTGTTAAAGGTGTGGCTGACGGAAGAGATGTGGAAGCGCGTGTTGAAGTCTTGGCACTCCAAGCAGAATTACCTGTAGTTAAGAGAATTGCACCAACTACAGATCTGAGTACGGTTGATCCATCTGTTAGCTATGTATTGTCAGATGGTACTCTAGGAAGCTATGACGTTGATAGGTGGGAAGTTGCAGCTGAAGATCAAGCTAAATTAACTATCCCAGGCTCTCGTATCCAAGCTAAAGGAATTTCAGGTGATGATGAAATCGCTGCAACCTTTGTAGTTGCCGAAGGTCAAGCGGCTTCACCAGTAGTACCGACTGTAACTGTTGCAGACCAGCCTGTAGAAGGGCTCTCAACTGACAAACCGGTTCTATACCATAAACTTGCTTATGGAGCTACTTTGCCTGAAGTTAAAGCTTTAGCTGAAAACGCGCAAGTTACTGTTATTCAAGCTAACGAAGCAAATGGTATGCGTGCTAGTATTTATATTCAACCAAATGATGGTGGAGCACTTCAGACTTATGCTATCCAATTCTTACAAGAAGCTCCTCAGATTGAACGTTTAAGCCTAGAAGTTGAAAATGCAGACGCACTGAAAGAAGACCAAACAGTTGGTATCAAAGTCTTGGCTCATTATCAAGATGGAACTCAGGCCGTATTAAAAGCTGACAAGGTAACCTTCTCAACATCAGGTGAAGGAGACGTAGCTGTTCGTAAAGGTATGCTTGAATTGCATAAACCTGGTCAAGTAACTTTGAAAGCTCAATTTGAGGGAGCAGAAGGTCAGATTGACTTGAATATTCAGGCAAATACTGAAAGTAAAGTTGTCCAGGCCATTCGTCCAGTAAGTGTCGTGACAGGCTTGAACCAAGAACCAAGTCTACCTGATACAGTAACTGTAGAGTACGATAAAGGATTTCCAAAAGTTCACAAGGTAACTTGGCAAGCAGTTGCTAAGGAAGACCTTGCTAAATACCACAGCTTTTGATGTTCTAGGTAAAAGTAGAAGGAATTGAAAACGAAGCTCATGCTAAAGTTTCTGTAGAAGGTATCATTGCCGTCGAAGAAGTGACTCAACAACTCCAGTTTCAGAAGCTCCTCAATTACCAGAAAGTGTTCGTACTTACCACTCAAACGGTCAAGTATCTTCAGCTAAAGTGACTTGGGATGCTATTGACCCAAGCCAATATGCAACTGAAGGTAGCTTTACCGTTACAGGGCATGTCGAAGGGACTCAGTTACCAACGAAACTTCATGTTCGTGTATCTACTCAAACTGAAACTGGTGCAAATATTTCTGATCAGTGGACAGGTTCAGAGTTACCACTTGCCTTTGCATCAGACTCAAATCCAAGTGACTCAGTAGCCAATGTTAATGATAAACTAATCTCATACAACGACCAACCAGCTAACCGTTGGACAAACTGGAACCGTACAAGTGAAGCATCAGTGGGAATCCTCTTTGGTGATTCTGGTATCCTGTCTAAACGTTCGGTTGACAATCTCAATGTTGCCTTCCACGAAGACCACGGTGTTGGTGCACCTAAGTCTTATGTCATCGAATACTATGTAGGAAAAGATGTTCCAACAGTTCCTAAGAACCCAAGCTTTGTAGCTAGTGAAGACCACGTCTTTAACGATGACAATAACTGGAAACAAGTGACAAATCTTAAAGCTCCAGATCAAGTGAGAGCTGGAGAAATGACTCACTTTAGCTTTGATAAAGTCAATACCTATGCGGTTCGTATCCGTATGGTTAGACCAGATGGTAAATGGGGTACTTCCATTACAGAAATTCAAATCTTCTCTAAACAAGTAGCTACAGCTAAGAAAGCTCAAGCACAAATACAAGTAGATGGAAAAGATTTGCCAAACTTTAACCCCAGGCTTGACTGACTATTATCTAGAAGCTAAAGAAGACCAAAGCACCAACTGTAACAGCAAGTGTATCAGATAATGGTATTGCTACAGTGATTCCAAGCGTTCGTGAAGGGGATCCAGTTCGTGTTGTTGTTAAGGCTGAAAAACGGAGATATTCTAGGGTGAATACCGTCTCCACTTTACAAATGATAAAGACTTGCTAGCAAAGTAAACCTGTTGTTGCTGTGAAATCATCACGCTTGGTTGCTAAAGGGGCCATACTCTTGAGTTACCTGCGAAAGTCGCTGTTTACTTCACAGGTAAAGATGGCTATGAAGTCAAAGACTTGGCAGTTGAATGGGATGAAGTTCCAGCTGAAAAATCTAGCGAATGCAGGTGAATTTACAGTTCGTGGTCGCGTTTTGGGTACTGATTTAACTGCTGAAGTAGCAGTACGTGTGACTGATAAACTCGGTGAAAACCTATCAGACAACCCAGACTTTTCGATGATGATAGCAACCGCTCATTTTGCTTCTGCAACCAATGATATTGATCCAAATTCTCGTGACCGTGTGGACTATGTTAACGATGGTTCTGATGATGAAAACCCGTCGTTGGACCAACTGGTCTCCAACTCCATCTGATAATCCAGAAGTTTCAGTAGGGGTTATCTTTAGAGAAGCTGGCAAGATTGTTGAACGTACAGTCGCTGAAGGAAGCATTCGATTCTTCTCAGATGGTGGTACAGATGCACCTTCTAAACTAGTCTTAGAGCGCTATGTGGGACCAGAATTTGACTCACCAGAATACTACTCTAACTACCAACCATACGATCCAGAACATCCATTCAACACTCCTTCTAACTGGGAGAAAGTTGAATACCGTGCGGATCAAGAGATTCAAGCAGGTACTGATATCCATGTAACCTTTGCTCCAGTCAAAGCTAAGGCTATGAGATGGCGCATGGATAGAAAAGCAGATACCAAGGGTGTAGCTATTACAGAAATGGCCTTCATTGCTCCAAGTGAGGAACCTAAGGAAAGTACAGCTGCAAAACTTCTTGTGGATGGTAAAGAGATTGCTGACTTCTCTGAAGATCGTGTGGATTACCAAGTAACCTACAGTGGAAATCGTCCTCAAGTAACAGTTGAAGCTGGCGAAAACGTAGCAGCAACTATTGTTGATAGTGGTGATGATAAACTTCCAGTCTTGATTCATCTTGTTTCAGAAAGTGGTAAACATGTCAAGGAATACCGTATCCAATTGACCAAGAAAAGGTTGAAACTCGAAAGATGTTGCCCCAGCAGTTCAGGAAGAACTTCCAGAACCTTGAAGTTGTTGAAGAAGCTCTCAGCTTCAAGACAGTGGAAGAAAGAAGATCCAACTCTATCAGAAGGTGAAATCTCGTGTGAGGTCAAAGCAGGTCGTGAAGGTAAAGAACGTATCCTGGCTGGAAGTAGCAGTAGATGAAGCCGTACTGAAAAACTTCGATGAAACTATTGAAGCACCATAAAGATGAGATTATGCTTAGGTCAGGAACTGAGAAAGAAGTATCTGGTAAAACAGATAGCTATCCAGAGGTTCAGAATTCTGAGCGGTGTCAATGGAGCAAGCAGCTGTTCATGAAGTACCTGAGTTCACTGGTCATGTAAATGGTTCAGCCCCAACACAGGTGAAACTCCAGCATACAGAGATGAGCAGTCACAAGTAGCTCTTGCTATGTCACAAGACAAGACCTAGCGCCTGCAAGTCATTAAATATCCTCCTAGACAGGGTACTAAAGAAAATGCAACCCTTGCAACAGCAGGTGTTGTAGGAGCACTTCTTGGTCTCTTTGCAATGGGAAAGAAAAGAAGCGGACAAAACTGGTTTCTGATAAACAGAATCTGGTCTTGTTCGCTTTTGGCTCTTTGTCAACGTAGTGAACAAGAAGAGAGTATAGTACTCTTCAATCTCTTCAAACCGCGTCAGCTTTATCTACAACCTCAGCTGTATTTATGACGACTATGACTTTAGTTTCTAATTTATCTTTGATTTTCATTGAGTATTGAAGTTTCAAAATCTCTCTAAAGTCTACAGGGATAAGCTTTCTTTTCTCTCCTCGAAAAGAGTGTAATAAAGATGAAAATAGGAGAAAGAGGAGGAGATAGGGTAAAGCTTATATTGAAATGAAAACAGCTATGTGTAAGAGGTATCATACTGGTGATACAGAAATCGTGGCCA
>BNJV01002980.1_pt1 | contig 69033 bp, 126 predicted proteins | sample 8540591 | NCBI WGS metagenome assembly BNJV01 (sample SAMD00202457, study PRJDB9452) | human saliva metagenome | host: Homo sapiens
GCCGCACTGATTAACTCGGCACCATCCGGGTGGCGAGCATGGTCATCCGCAGCGCCCGGCAGGCCGAAAAATCGTCGTAGCGTGAGGTAGAAAATCGCTAAGAGCGTCGCGCGGTGGCATCAATAAGCGCTTGTTTATTCTTAAAATGCCAATAGAGCGCGCCGGGTGCCAATTCTCAAGCGATGCGGCAACCCCGCCGCATGGTCATGTCAGCCAGACCAAACGTTCCCTAAAATGGTAAGATCTACAGCAATGATGGAATCCTGCTTAACTGCACGACCAATAGTGTAGTCTTGCTTTTACGACGAAAGAAACCTCACGGTTCCCTGTGAGACCTAGTTCTTTCGTTCGAGATTTCGAAAAACTGGGAGGTTTCTGCCAATAGGCTGTGAACTGGCAAAAACCTAAAAGTGCTTTTGTTAGGTGGAATCGCAATCCAATGCTGTGGTTTGACTACAGCTCACTTTGTTTAAGGAGAACTTTCAAGCGCAGAATCGTATTCAGTGAGCAACATGAAAAAGGTGGCTGTGCGCCATTGCCGCTAGTGCTCTAGTACTGCATCGTGTAGTGATTCCGGCGATTCCTGGCAACACCGCAACGGCGGTACCTCCGCGGCATCAAGCGATGAAGTCCGCCTCCAAGGGCAGCGGCGGCGGGCATCGACCTCGCTGCGCGCGCGCCGCAGCCCGGTGCTGCCACATCCTCTGGCGAAGCGAAAGCCCGCCGAAGGTGCTTTCTTCTTCCGACGCCTCGCCACTACCTCGAGAAACGGGCGTCACTCCGCCTGCACCGCCCACCACCACCACCAGCCGGTGCGGAGGGTGGCCAGCGTCGCTCGCCTGAAGACGCCAAGAGCATCGAAGGTGTGGTGCGAGCATCACCGCCGAAACCACCCTCCGCAGCTACATATTGGCTACATCCCGCAGCACACCCGCAAGAAGGTGCTGACTGAAAACGGCGGCGAGAAGTCACCGACCTCGGCCAAATCCCGGATGCGCTGCCGGATTCCTACCCGGACTTCAAGAAGGCCAAGCCCACCATTGATTCTGTGACCGACATCAAGGTTGCTGGTGAGACCGCATCCGCACAGGTTACCGCAAGCTACCGAAGCTGACGGCCAGACTCGTTATACCCAGCGTTTCGCCAAGGAAAAACGGCAAGTGGGTGTTCGGTAACCAGTCTGTCGTGACATACCGTCTCGCCTAGTGCAAGAGAAGTTGTAGGCGGGCTATCGCTGATTTTCAGCGACAGCCCTTCGGCGCGTTTCCACATAACCCATAGCAGTCAGTAGAAAGATAACGATGCCCACTCATCGAGTCCCGGCCCGCACAGCGTCTGCCGGCGTGGTCTCAGCTCATCCTCGGTAGCTTCACCGCGGCCAGTATTATCTGGGGGCTTTTGCGGCCCCGCTATCAAGCAACCATCATCGACGTCACCAGGGTGGTCTGGAAACTCAACAGCGGTCGACAATGTGGAATTCACCGATTCTTCCGGTTCGTCTTCACCACGGGCATCCCTTGCTATTATCCCTCAGCGCCCGCATCCACTAGAAACCCTCGCCTCACTGGCGGCCGCAGTATGCTCCTGTGGGTCACCCTCGTGGCTCGTGGGCTCGATACCTTTTGCCAAGCTTGCAGCGGGATTCACCACCGTCATCATATCTCACACCAGCGATCAACGTCGGCGACGTGGTGCCGTTCGTGCTGCTCATGAACGCCGGTATTTCGGGTACAGGTCGCTCCCCCGCCCGCCGCGCCTACCATTGATCCCGGAATTCTTCGTCCCCTTATCCACCGGCGGACCTCGACCCCGACCAGCTGGAGCTGGTTACGCTGTTGGTGTCCTCCCCGCCACGCCACCGCGCAACGATTCCTGAATTTCCAGCGATGCGGGATCAACGGCCGACAAATGAAATGAATCGCCATCTGCACGTTCGCTAGTATCAACTGACGCATGGCCGGCGCCGAATCCGGCCACGAACCCACCCGTACTTGCAACCCGTCCTCATCGGTCACGCAAACACCGTGGTGGGGATCATCCCTCATTCCACGATACACACCAAGGCGGCCTTCATATACCCTTCGGTCAGGATCCGCCCGGATCCCAATGTCCCTTTACCAGCAGACTTGGGCCGACCCCAAGAAAACCCAATTAAAATATCGTTGATCCACGCTAACACCATGGCGTCGTCACCGGGTTTTTTCGGTATACCCAACCTACAACACCGACCGGACCCTCGGTAATGACCAGTTCGTCGGCAACTGGGAATCAGTTTGGTAAGCGAAAAAATCCAAATCCCCAAAACTATCTTTCGACGCCTGCCCAGAGCGCCGTCTCCAACCTCGAAACGCCCACAAACGTTTCACACGCTACCACTGTGGATTCAGTACAATTGAATAAACGCTCTTGATCTGGTCCATGACGCGCCTAGCAATCGCCAACCTGTGCGGAAAAACACATTATCACGGGTATCGTCCGCGGATAACATGCTGCCGGGCTTACCTGCCCGAATTCCACGCATCGACCGTAATGAGAAATCTTCATTAATCCGCTATGTTGTTCCCAGTAGACACCTCCGCATATATAATATGCGGAATTGGTCGTCGTGCTAAACTCCAACTGCACTGTGTGATACGGCCAATGCAGTGTGGCAATGGCTAGCTCGAACCGGTTTCAGAATAAAACGGCAGCCCACCTCGATGGCTTTAACGATGAGCTCATCGTTAACCACAAGGGTTGAACGTTGAAGTCTGCTTTATAATCTGTCATGGCTACCCCATATATCGTGATGTAATGTTGTGATAAGTGAGCGACACGCTTGCATTATGTCCCACCAGGAAGTACGTCACAATACCCTCCGACCAAGAGCTGAACAGCTAACTTTCATCAAACGGTGTGAAATTTTCTGTTTTTATAACGGTTAACAGGGCTTTTCCTATTTTTCCACCAACCCACCAACCAGTTCATATAATTCAAAATTGTACATTATTTCTGCCAAACGGTGATATTGTCCCTACCACCACATGCCCAAACTAGCTAACGAACTGCTGTAAATTTATGTCTCCATGCGTCTCAAACATCCACGGAAGGTCAACAGTGCTCAACCCTATCAACCTCCAACAAAAACCCTCACCACCAGTGAATTATGCCGTACCCTACCCTGAGGCGGGTAGACGTGGACGCGGTCCCACCATAGTCACCCCGCGTAGTCACCGCCATTCGGGACCATGGCGTCGGCGGCACCGACTACGGGGAACACCTGACCACGTACGACCTGAGAGCCCAGGTTCCCAGCACCGTTATCGACCGCCGTCGCCGCCGATCTTCGGACCCGACCTGCGGGCCGCCCTGAAGAATCCATCGCCCGCGTTCGTGCCGTCCACGCCGACCAAAACCCCAACCCACACCACCGAACCTACCGCCGGCGGCACCGTCACCGAAATTCTTCCAACCCATTGCCCGCGTCGGCCTCTTCGCGTTCCCGGCGGCAATGCTGTTCACCCTCCTCCGTCATCATGAACGTGGTGCCCGCCCGCCAGCCGGCGTTACCTCCCCTCGCCAGGCATCCCACCTAAGCCACCATACTGGCCCCACCCCACCATCCTCGCCGCCTGCGGCCTCGGCGTCATCACCGAGGTGTGGGCCATCGGCGGCGCCCAAGCCGTCGCGCGCTCATGGCCTACGGTGACACCGACCGAACCCGTCGACATGATTACCGGCCCGGCAATATCTACGTCACCGCCGCGAAACGCTCGTCCGTGGCGTGGTCGGCATCGACTCGAAGCCGGCCCCACCGAAATCGCCATCCGCCGACGACATGACTAGTTCGGGTCGCCTATGACCATCAGCCAGGCTGAACACGACACCATGGCCGCCAGCGTGCTCATCACCCCTCCACCACACTCGCCGAGGCAGCGTCAACCGTGAGGTCGCTGCCCGCTACCGTGTCACCCGCAACGCCGACCGGTAGTCTGAAGCCCCTCACCGGCCCCCAATCCGGCATCATTGTGCTTGTCGACGACCTCACGCCGCCATATCACTGTGCCAACGCTCTACGCCGAACACCTAGAAATCCACACCATCAACGCCTGTGCAGTCGCCGCCCACATCACCAACGCCGGTGCCATCTTCGTCGGCGGTCAGCCCCGTGCCACTTGGCGACTACTCCGCGGCTCCAACCATGTGCTCCCACCAGCGGCACTGCCCGGTTCATGCCGGCCTGTCCAATTAATAATTCCTTCCTCCGGCCCGTCAACCTCATCGAATACGACGAACCCGCCCCGCGAAATCTCCACCATCGTCATCACCTTCGCCGACGCGGAAGACCTCCTCGCCCACGGCGAAGCATCTGCGCCTGCTTGGTGGACCCATGAACTATCTCAACCTCCCCATCCGACCCGAATTCCGCACCGAAACCCCCACGGCGCGCCCTGCAACTAGGACGTACCCGTCCGCCCAACACCAACGAAAACCCCTATTCACCCTCCCGGCGCTCATCGCCGTGACCTGCTCCGCCACGTTGAAACGCACGCCGATCCAACCGCTACCCTGACCGACTGCACCGCGCTGCGCACCGACCTCGCGTTTACATCACCGACCGCACCGGTGTCACCGTCACCTGCGCTAACCTGTGGCCGCCACCATTCCAACGAGGTCCTCCCAGCAGCTCCTGTAATTCGGTGGGCTGTGGTCGCACCCGCCTGGGCTTCCAACCCAGCTTACCCGCCGCACCCCATATTGGCGCACGGCACCGAGGTACCACCTTCGTCGACTGCCTCGCGGCGCCGATCATTGATTCCCCAGGCGGCCCTTCTGGCACATCGCCGACTACCAACCGACATTGTTTTCATCACCCCAACAATCCCACTGGGGACGTTACTTCCTCGACACCATCACCCGGATTCTCGATGCCGCGCCGGGCATTGTGATTGTGGATGAGGGCGCTGCGGAATTTTCTTCTGACTCGCCGTCCGCGGTCGGGTTGCTCCTGGCGGATCACCCGGTAAGCTGCGGTATCGCACAATGAGGCGTTCGACTCGCCGGCGGCCGATTGCCATTTCGTGGCCGATCCCGCGTTCGTGATGCGTTGCGCTGCCATACCACCGTCTACGCCGTCGCAGGCGGTTGCCCGGGTGGCACCGCGCACAGCGCCGACACCCTGGCCACAGTTGCCGCGCCACGGACGAACGCGTACCGCATTGCAGGATCTAGGTTTTTCGTGGTGCCGAGCGAATCAAACTTCCTGTTCTTGCGTCGTTCGTCACCCCAACATGTCGTGTGGCAGCAGTTCCTGACCAGGTGTGCTCATCTGACGTGGCGTGCTCGGCTACCTGCGGGTGACGATCGGCCTGCCTGACGAAACGATGTTCCTTGCCGCCGCGCGCAATGCCGCAACACATCTCCTACTGCGCGACACTAACACCATGACAGACACCACGACGTCATCGGCCCCACCCCGCCCGCACGGCCGTGTCCCGGAACCACCAGCGAATCCGACATCACTGTCACCATTAACCTGGATGTCTCCGGGAAAGTACACACACAGGCGTTCCTTCTTCGACCACATGTCATTTAAGGCGTTCTGTGTCCATGGCGCTCTTCTGATCTGAAGGTGCACGCCCAGGGGGACACGCACATTGATGCGCATCACACGGTGGAGATGCCGTTGCCATTGTCTTAGGGCATACTGCCGAGGCTGTAGATGGGCAGGGATTCGCTGTTTCGGGTCGTTTAGTCCCCATGGATGAGCACAGTCCGTGTGGAGGCCGCGGTGGATTTTCCACGTCTTATTATGTGATGCGCGGCGAGCCGACACATGCTCACCTCCGTGATTGGCGGCCACTACGCCACCGTTATCAACGAACATTTTTTCGAATCATTATGACGAATGCGCGCGTCACCCTGTATGTGATCTGCCACTATGGTCGTGACCCGCACCATATCACCGAGGCGGGAGTTCACAGTGGCTCAACATTCGGGCGGCGGTCGACATAGACCCGCAGGTGACCGGCATTCTTCCACTAAGGTGCCTATAGCAATAATCGATCATCATAATCGCCGGTAACCCTGGTGAAACCGGTGGTTTCGGGTTTTCCGTCTGGGAACGCCGTTAGGCATTTGGGAAATGTGTCAGCAGTTGAAAACCGTGACGATTATGTATGTAGCGCAAGCTGCTTGGGAATAACTATTGGTTGGTGTACCATGTTCCTCATCGCCGGTGTTGGCGGCGGCACTGGTCCAGGTATAAGAACGGCTCTCGGAAGTTTGCCGGTGTTGGTGTGCTGGTTGACTGCAGTCGCTGGCATCTTGGATAGGGAAATATGTGCCTGATGACGGTCGAGAATAATACCGAAGAAAAACCGTCGCTACCACTCGATGGCCTTAGTTGAATTAAGGATCCAGTGGATTCGACGTGATGCGGTTGCTTACTGAGGTTCCGGGTTCACCGCCTTGAGCCCCGCCACCGCTGCGTTTGGGGGTATTTCTCGCCCGCGCCGCCGGTGATCCCCGCTGTGATCCTGACTACCGGTAGCGACATCTGGCTGGAAAGCATCACCATGGCGTTCATGGTCAGACCGTGGCCACCCAATTGGTGACCAATTCCATTCGGCGCTACGGGCTATCGACGTGTCACGCTGGCGGCCGTTTTGCTGGGAGTGCCGACCCTGTGGTATCTGGTCAGCATGGACACCGCGTCGTTATTGCTGGTGGCGGCGGTGTGGCATGGGGTTCGACCCTCTGCGTGGCGCAGTTCGCCTGGTGGCGCATACCGCGCCCTGCCGGAGCCCTGGGAAGGCGTCGGGAAATCATCGCTGTTTCACTGCGCCGCCCAAATGGTGGGGTTGCCACGGCCCGTGGCTGTCCGGAACACGGGCAATCTGGTGGTGTTTATCGCCGGAGCCCTGGTGGTTTTGCGGCCGCCGGGCTGGCGGTGCCATCCATAACCCCGCCCCGGAACCTGTGATTTCCCGCCTGAACCACCGCTAGAACATGGTCGAAAAACAATTGCGAATGAGGAGAAACTGGTAAGGGACAGTATGGGTGCTGGCAGCCCCGCCGTCGCGCATGACCACGGTTGCGATGGGTATGGGGCACCGTCGTCATTTTGCCAGCAACAGCAAGGATGATCCTGTGCAGGAGCCTCATTTCAGGGGTCTGCTCGCGGTGGTTGGCGGCGCACAAATGATTGCGCGCGCAGGTGGGGGTAGGCTCATCTCCGGTGGGAAACCTGGGTCGCCTGGGCGTTCGTGGCCAGGATTGCACAGCGTCGCTCGTGGGATGGTGGGATTATATCGGGGATTACCGCTCATTACGCTTGTTTCGCAACTTTGTTCGGGTGTGGTTTCGTTTGTGTCCCACTGAGGCAATGCTGGAAATGTTCATGCGGGTGTTGCGGGGCCGAATCGGCCAGGCCTCCACCGTGGAACGCCGCCTTCGACACCGGCACGGGCAGCGGCGCGATCCTCTGGGCTGGCGTCGTACGGCAGGGCTATACCGCGACTTTTCCCGGTCCGCGCTCAGGTCATCGTTGGGGTTACCGCCGAGAGTCGGTGACCGCCGGGGTCGCCGGCGGGCGTCGTCACATCGGCGGGGAAAGCAGTGTTTTGACCTTGGTCCTGTAATGGTTGCGGATAGCGTCCCGCGCCCACGTTGCGGCGTCGACAAGCAAACCCCATGCAATTACCCAGGAACCCGCCTATGCCTACCACAGTAGCCATCCTCGATTACGGCTCCGGTAACTCGATCTGTTCACCGCGCTCGCCTGCGTCGGCGCCGACGTCACCATCACCAACGACCCCTGCGAAGCTCGCCGCCGACGGCTCTCGTCCTCGGTGTGGGCGTATTCGCTGCCTGCATGTGGGGCCTACGGCCACCAATGGCCCCAGGCTTATTGGCGAACGTCCGCCGGCTCCAGGCCGGTCATGATTTGCGTCGGAATGCAACATTTTCTGAACACGGGGTCGAGTACGGGGAGGACGCTGCTGGCTGCGGCGAATGGTCATGGTCGAACGCCTCGACGCCGACATTCTGCCCCACATGATGGAAGTCACCATTGACGCCGCCCCCGGCTCCGCCATGTTTGTGCGCAGATGAAAGACCTGCTTTACTTGTGTGCACCTTACGGCGTTCAACGCTGGGAGTTTCTCGAGAAGGCATCACCACGCCGCCGCTCGTCAGCTGGGCCACCCGCACCAAACCGCCGGTTTGTCGCCGCGGTCGAAAACGGTCCATTGTGGGCAACCCACTCATCCTGAGAAACCGGTGATGCCGCGGCGCTGAACTGCTCAAAAATTGGTTAGCGCAATCCTGACCCAGCGGTTCCACCACACTTTAAAGCTATGACTTTACTCTCTCCTGCTGTTGATGTAGTTGACGGTCAAGCGGTGGTGACTTGAACCAAGGAGCGGCGGGTACCAAAAGTCCTACGGTTCCCCTCGACGCCGCAAAAACCTGGCAAAATGCCGGCGACCTGAGTTTCATTTCGTTGGATCTTGATGCCGCCTTCGGCCGCGGATCCAACCACGAACCTATGGCGGACATCATCGCCCAACCTGACATTCATGTGGAACTCACTGGTGGAATCCGCGACGATGCCACCTTGAGCGCGCCCTCGCCAATTGGCGCCCGGCGGGTCAACATTGGCACCGCCGCCCTGAAAACCCTGAATGGATCGCCCGCCAATAGCCACCCACGGTGACAAAATCGTGGTCGATATCGCCGCACCGCTTCGTCGACGGCGAACAACGGCGGGCCGCAGCCGCGGCTGCGGGCGACGCGGCGACCCGGAAATACCGAACGCCTTGACCGCGACGCCAACGCCGTCGTCACCGACGTGTTCAAAGACGGCACCTGGCCGGCCCCAACATCGACCTTATTTCGGAAGCGGTCACCAGGCCATTGACGCGGTAATTGTCGCATCCGGGGGTATCGCCCAACTTTTGACCGAACTGGCGAAATACGAAGACGAAGGTACCGACCCGCTATCATTGGCAAAGCCCCTCATGAAGGCCGGTCACCCTCCCCGAGGCGTTGGCGCTTACTATGACCGGGATGCCAGGGAGCTTCTCTCACCGCATCGCGCTCACCATCTCACCGCCGACATCGAACGCATGTTCATTGATGGGTTGGGGCCGACCCCACCCACATGAAGGCCGCCGGCCAGTCTGCCACGGATGTCGACCTCACATCGAACACCTCCGCCGCCGACTCATCCACGAAACCGGCATACACCAGTGCGTTGGGGAGGAATACGGCGGTGACTGCGGAAACTCAACGGGTGGTCGACCCCACTGACGGACCGCTTAATTCCGCCGCCGGCAACCCATGAGCTGTCCTCATCAGCCTGTTTTCTGCCGACCTATACGCCGGTGCTCGCCATCACCAGCGTGCCCATGATCAACCAACGATCTGGCGCCTACGCCGGATCACCACTTCCAGAACGGGGTGCCGCAGCCGCCCTCACGAGCGCCCTGAGGTCGCCGCCCACGTGGGATTCTCCATCTCTGGGTCGTCAGAAAGCAACGAAGCTCACCCCGACCCTTCATGCGCCACGGACCTCGTCGAATTAACCCGAACATATTTACGCCCACGCATCACCGGGTCCGGTCGGCATCGACCTGGCCTCCACACCCTCGCCGCCGGCATCTTCGGCGGCGCCGTGAGCTTCCAGCCCCAACATTTGGGACAACGCCGCCGGCATCTTCCTCTCGCCAGGGTCGCCGGCGCCACCGTCACCGGACTACGGCAAACCCCTCGGGACCACACCCCGCCAGCGGCGTAGCACTCAGTGGGAACCGCCCGCGCATGTAGCCCGATTTTGACCACACTACCACCAATCCGGAACTGAGGACACTAACCACCATGGCGGCAGCAATCAGAGTCATTCCCCGCCTGACGTCGTCGATACGGGCGCGTGTGGTCAGTGGAGTCACTCACCGGCCTGAAAGACGCGCCGGCGACCCCAGGTGGAGCTTTCGCCGCCCGCTACGACCGAGGGGGCCGACGAACTCACCTCTTCCTCGACGTGTCCGCCTCCGTCGCCGGCCGCGGCACCATGCTTGACGTGGTGCGCCGCACCGCCGAACAGGTCTTCATCCCACTCACCGTCGGCGGGAGTGCGTAGCGTCGACGATAAAGTCGACCAGCTGCTCGCGCCGGTGCCGACAGGGTGAAAGCATCATTACCTCCGCCATCGCCCGCCCCGAACTTTTTGCGGGAACTCGCCGCCGATCTCGGCCCCCAATGCATTGTGCTCAGCGTCGACGTCCGCCGCGCCCAAGGCCAACCATCCGGCTTGCAGTCACCACCCACTGGCAGGCAGCAAACTCGGCAGGCATTGACGCCATCGACTGGCAGCGCCGCGGCGCCGAATTAGGCGGGCGGAAACCTGTTGAACTCCATGGACGGCGACGGCACCAAAGCCGGCTTCGACCTGGAACTCATCGCAAAAGTCCTCGGGACGCGGTCACCATCCCATCATCGCCTCGCGCCACGACCCGACCACACTCCCACCAGCCATCAATGCCGCCGACGCTGTCCTCGCCGCATCCATTTTCCACTTCGGCGAAGTATCCATCGAGGAAGCCAAAACCTCCCTCGCCCAGGCCGGATACGAGGTGCGCCGATGAACTCGTCTATGAACCAAAACAACCCAGAAACCCACCACAGCTCGATCCCGCCATCGCCGCCCGAGTGCGCTTTCAACGACCAGGGACCGTGCAGCGGCTAACCGCCCAGGCTGCCGGACACCGGCGAGGTACTCATGCTCGCCTGGATGGATGACCACGCGCTGGCCTACACTGCCATGCTACCAGGCGCGGCACTCACCATTCGCGCTCCCGCCAAGAATAAGTTGATCGGCGGGCGCCACCAGGCTGGCCACACCCAACAAGTAGAGTCCGTATCACTCTCGACCGTGATGGCGGCGATACCGTCCTGTTGCGGGTGTACCAACGAGGCGGCGCATGCCATACCGGGGACCGCACTTGTTTTGACGCAGACCGACCTCGCATGACCCTCAGTCGGAAACAGCACACAGAGACACTAAGGTAAATATGAAAAATCAGTATTAGCAAGTCTGATGTTAGCGGCGGTGCGTGCCGTTTCGCATCGTCCCGTCTGGCATGGCTGGACCGTAACCGCCGACGACGATAAAGCCGGGACGAAAACCGTCACCATTCATGGCGCGTCATGGTCCACGAGCTCATTGCCGCCGCTAATAGTGCTTGCTGCCGCCGCGATTGCCGGGCTCATCCTCCGCAGGGCAGGCCGCCGCATCGTCGGCGGGCTTGCAGTGGTCGTGTAGCGGCTGCTGGCGGCCGGTTTTATCCTCCAAGTCCTCGTGGGTGGAACCGACGCGCAGCGGCCCTCGGCGATCCTCAGTACTAGCCAACACCACGAGCGCCACCACGCACAATCACCTCACCGGGCACAGATCACCGCGATCGACGTGAACACGCCCCCGTCGTCCTGGCGCCTGGCATGGTGCGGCCATCGCTGGTCGGCGAGTAATCTCGCGCGCATCCCGGCAGCACGACGGCCCCAAACGCACGCAACACGAAGCGCAAACAGCGCAGGACCGCGCATCATCGTCGCGGAACCGGCGGGTGGAGCGGACTCTGGCTGGGTGCTCTGGGACGCCAATCGACGCCGACATTTATCCCACTGACGATAAAGTCGCCACAGCCGACGACTTTAAACAACGATCCCGCTGACGATCTCCGCCGGGACGAATCTGCATAATAAGTCACAAAATGCATCACGGGCCACACACACACAATCACTCACCACCTGGGTAAACACCCAAATGCAATGACAAGATTACATTTTCTTCCATCTTTCATTGGTTCTGAGGTGCACCCACCGAATTTTTAGAACTGGCACTTTGACGCGTTAGCCTCAAAACTGTTGGAACACCAGGACACAGCCGACAAAACAAGACTGGTGGGTTCTTCGTGACCACGGTTTTCGATGCCATCATCGCGGGCGTGCGGGAAAACGTTGCCGCACGAGAATCGAAGTTGTGCCTTTCCGGCGCCATCAAGGCACAATCCCACGACTGTGAGCTGCCTCGCGATGCGCGTTCCGCGCTCACCGCAAACCCGGTGCAAACTCATAGCCGAGGTCAAACATCCCACGCCCGAACTCCATCTACACACCACCTCGATCCGTGTGCGTCTCGCCACAGGCCTTTTGAACAAAGCGGCGCTGCACTCATCGCTCGCTCAGCACCGAACAGTTACGGTTCCACAGTTCACTTAAGCCATGGCTGGCCGTGAGACACGCGGTAGGTGTTCCATACTCTGCCGGGATCCCATCGTCGAACCCTACCAAATCCACGTAGGCCCGCTATTTTCGGCGCCGACATGGTCCTCCGTAGACACCCCAGGCCAGGCCCAATTGGAATCCCTTTGCTCGACAGGGTGGGTGGAACTCCTAGTGAACGCAGGCTCTGGTTGAGATTCGCAACCCTTGAGGAGGCGTGTGATCGGGGCCATGGCATGCCGGTGCCACCATCATTGGGGTCAACTCCCGGGATTTTGCACCGTTGCCCAGGGCAGGATCGCGTTTCTCGAAATCGCGCCGCTGCCGGCCACTGTCGTCAAGATCGCACCGTGTGCGGAGTATGCGTCGGAGCTGTACTGAGCTTGCCGCCCGTGGGCTGATGCGGTGGCGTTGGGCACCATTGATGACCGGGCGAATCCAGTGGATCTATCACACGGTCGTTGGCCGCCGTAGCATACAGTCACCCGCCTGTCCTCGGCGTTAGCGGCGGTTTTTCAGTTTTGGGCACTTGTTACCATCAGCCGGTGGCGTTATCAAGCGAAGGAGCTGTTTGTGACTGAACACACACTGCCCTCATTCCTCGCCACCACAAGGCGTGTGGCACTCGGCCCGGTTCCGTCATTCGTGCCCATGCGCTGCTGTGCATCATTGCGGGGCATTATCGTGGCGTTGTGGATCGGCCAGGAAACGATATGCGGCCCGCGGTGGGAGCGGGAAATCGTGTTGATGCGGCACATTGTGGCGGTACCCACGGCATTACTGGTGGCCGACTCTACTCATGTGATGTGACCGATTACGATAAATATTTTTGCAGCAATCCAGATCCGATAGATGCGTTGGAAGATCACCAACGGCGGTTTGTATTTGGGGTGCGGTGGTGTTGGGCATCGTGAGCGTGTGCGCCTACCTGCGGTTTAAGCAGCATCCCTTTGTTCCTCGTGCAGATCGCGCTGGCGCTGGCCGTGGTGCTGGCGCAGGCGATCGTGGCCGGTTGGGTAACTGGTCTAACCAAGAGTTATTCGCGTGGAAACCACGGTTCCGTGGGGGCTGAAGATTTTCAATCGCGGATGGAGCTGGGGAATTCACGCCCTGGGTGACGCACTGGACCGGCGAGGTATTGCAGGGTGGTGCACCCCACTCTTTGTATAGGAGTTGCTGTGGAAATGTGCTGGTTTTTGGGTTCCTGATTCTTGTGGATCGCAAGTTTCACTTTGGGTCACGGTCGGGTATTTGCCCCTGTATGTGGCCGGTTACATCGCTGGGGCGTACGGGTGGTCATCGAGTCGATGCGGGACCGACCCGGCGAGCTATGGTGTGTGGGCTGCGCATTAACTTCACGGTGTCGATTGTGGTGTTTATCATCGCGGTTGTGGTGTTTTTCCCGCGAGCGTGCCGAGAAACGCAAGATGAGGTGCGTGCGCGAGCTTGTCGACGAGCCCAGAGCCGGAATCGGCCGGAAAAATAGCGAGAGTGTGACACAAATCGCGTTCAACTGATTATGTTGGACATGCCTGGCTACATGCCCGTTTGCTGGCCTGCTTTCGTGCAGCTCGATTGTTTAACAGTGTGGAAAACACAAACACCCAGCTTTTTCCTTTAGTTGTACCGCAGAACTGCGCGTAGAAGATTACTGTTTAAGGCATGGAACGTCGCACAAAATTGTTTCCAGGTTAGCTGGCCGTCGCCAGCCAGGAAGGCATTCTGCGCCTGGTGCAAGATGGCATGGATGTCGCCCGAATGAATTCTCCCACGGGGATCAGCGCCGATCACGAGCAGAACTATCGATGGGTGCGGAGGCCACTGATGCCACCGCCGCCGTGCCGTGGTTGCGTGTTAAGCGACCTGCAGGGTCCCAAGATTCGTCTTGGCCGGTTCGTCGAGGGCGCCACCTTCTGGGCCGATGGGGAAGAGGTCCGCATCACCGTCGATGATGTTGAAGGCACCCATGATCGTGTGTCTACCACCCACAAGTCATCTTGCCAAGGATGCCAAGCCCGGCGACCGGTTGCCGGTTGACGACGGCAAGGTGGCGCCTGTCCGTGCAGAAGTCGACGGCAACGATGTGGTGTGAAGCGAGGGCGGCCCGGTTTCTAAATCAACAAGGGTGTGTCCTTGCCCGGCATGGATATTTCGTGCCAGCCCTGAGCGAAAAAGACATCGAAGACCCACGCTTCGGTCTGAAACTAGGTGTGACTTCATCGCCCTGTTCCTTCGTCCGCTCCCCGCAGGACGGAGCTGGTGCACCAGATCATGGATGAGGAGGGTCGCCGGGTTCCGGTGATCGCTGTTGAAAAGCCGGAGGCTGTCGAGCGCCTTGAATCCATCATTCTTGCCTTTTGACGGCATCGGGCATGGTGGCCTGCGGTGACCTGGGTGTGGAATGCCCACTGGAGCAGGTGCCGTTGGTGCAAAAACGCGCCATCCAAATTGCTCGGGAAAACGCCATGCCGGTGATTGTGGCCACCCAAATGCTGGATTCCATGATCGAAAATTCCCTCGTCCCACCCGGGCCGAGGCTTCCGACGTGGCCAACGCCGTCCCTGCACGGTGCGGACGCGGTCTGCGTGTCCGGGAAACTTCCGCTGTGTGGACCCGCATAACGGTGCGCACCATGTCCCGCATTGTGACCTTCGCCGAAACTGACGGTAAGGTCCCAGAGCTGCATATTCCGCGCACCAAGCGCGTGATCTCCTATTCCGCCCGTGACATTGCTGAGCGTCAATGCCAAGGCTCTGGTGGCCTTCACCTCCTCCGGCGACACCGCCAAGCGGGTGGCCCGCCCGCGTTCTCGGCTGCCAATTCTGGTGTTCACCCCTCACTCAGGCGGTTCGTAGCCAGCTTGCATTGACGTGGGGTGCCCAAACCTTCCTCACCCCGACCATGCCATCCACCGACGATATGCTCGCCGAGATTGACGATCAGCTATTGGCTATGGAGCAATACAACCGGGAGGACATGATGGTGGTTGTGGCCGGTACCCCGCCCGGAATCTCCGGCAACACCAACATGATTCACGTTCACCTCTTTGGGTGAAGAAACCACCGCCCCTGCCGGAGGTGCTGGCTGCTGCGGAACACGCCAAGAGCCTGGAAGAGGCTGGAGGCCAACCTGCAACGCGCTGGGGCGGAGGCAGAAAAGCCGAAGAAGAGAAGTAACCACTAGCTGAGGCTAGATATAATAAACCCCTCATGGTTTCATGAGGGGGATTCGTCATTGACCGCTAGATTTTGGTGGGGCTAATCTTCCACACCTCACGGGCATAGTCGCTGATCGTCCGGTCGGAGGAGAACCGGCCAGATTCGCAAATATTCACCCAGCACATGCGGGCCCAATGCAGCCGATCTGCATAATAGTCGAGCACTATCTGTCCTGGCCTCCCGGTAGGCGGCGAAATCGCCCAACACATAGTACATGTCGGGGGATTCCCAACCACCGGTCCAGCAGGATACCCGCAGGTCGTGGAACCAGCCGGAGCTAATATCCGAGAGGTGACCGTCGATAAGCGAATCGAGGGCACGCTTTGTAAACCGGGCACCGAACCGTACGCATCCCACGGATTATAAGTGGTGCGCAGCTCGGGTAGTTCCTCCACCTTGGCGCCAAAAATGTAGGCGTTCTCATCGCCCACGGCTCCAGGATTTCCACATTGGCGCCATCATGCGTGCCCAGGGTTACCGCACCGTTCATCATGAACTTCATGTTTGAGGTGCCGGATGCTTCCTTGCCGGCGGTGGAAATTCGTTTCGGAAACATCCGCGGCCGGAATGATGTGCTCGGCGGGGAAACGTTATAGTTTTCCACGAACACCACCCGCAGGATCTGCTGACATCTGGGTCGTTATTGACCAGGGTTAGCGATCTCATTAATCAGCTTGATGATCGCCTTGGCCCGCACATAGCCGGGGCGGCCTTGGCACCGAAAAATGATGGTGCGCGGCGGCACGTCGCGTTCCCCATCCTCCTTGATGCGGAAATACAGGGTCCAGCACATATGCGCGCATTCATGAGCTGCCGCTTGTACTCGTGGAGGCGTTTGATCGGCACGTCGAAGATGGAGGAATGATCCACTTCAATGCCCTGGCGGTCCCGGATCCAGGCGGCGAAGTCCACCTGGCTGGCGTCCTTGATATCCGCCAGTTCCTGCATGACGGCATCATCGTCGCTGTAGTGGCGCAGCTTGTAGCTCATCCAGGTTCGTTACCCACGCATCCGAACCCAGCAGGCGGGTGAGCAGGTTGGAAAAGCCGCGGGTTGCACATCTTCAACCACCGGCGCGGGGTCACACCATTGGTTTTGTTATTGAACTTTTCTAGCCAAATGGCGTGCCACTCCTTGAGTGTGTCCGCCTTAATGATATCGGTGTGTAGCGCCGCCACGCCGTTGATGGAATAGGAGGCATAGCAGGCCAACGCAGGCGCTATGCACTGCCACCGTTGCTGATCGGCGCGCCATGTAGTTGATCTGTGCTCTCATCCAGGCCCATGGCCCACATTTCGTGCCGGAAGCGGCGGTCGATTTCACGGTGATTTTCGTACACGCGGTGGAACAGCTGCTGGAAAATGGAGCAATCTCCACTGCTCCAGGGCCTCGGCCAGCACCGTGTGGTTGGTGTAGGCGAAGGTTTGCGTGACCACGTTCCAGGCATCCTCCCAACCCATGTGGTGCTCGTCGAGCAGCAGGCGCATGAGCTCCGGGACGGCCAACACCGGGTGGGTGCCGTTTAATTGATACAACTATATTTGCCGAAGTCGCGCAGATCATCACCGTGCTGTTCGGACATAGTTGAGCAAATCATTGCCCGCAATGAGGCGGATACGAAGCAAGTATTGTTGCTGCACCCGCAGCACCCTGCCGGCGTAGGTGGTGTCGTTGGGGCAGAGCACGCGACACAGGTCCATCAGACGGCTTTCTGCGTTCGACGATGGCGTCGGTGAACCGTTGCGAGTTAAAGGCGTCGTAGTCGAATTCGGCCAGGGGGCCCAGCTTCCACAGCCGCAGCGTGCCCACATTGTCGGTGCCGTAGCCGGTGATGGGCATGTCAGTGGCGCGCACCACCATGCCGTCGAAGGTGACGATGCGCTGCTGGTGTTCGCGGCGCACCACGAACGGGTAGCTGTTTTCCCGCCAGGCGTCGGGCCGTTCCGTCTGGAACCCATTATCGAAAATTTGTTTGAAGAGTGCCGTAGGGTAGAGGATGCCATAGCCGGTGACCGGATAGTCCTGGGTGACGGCAGAATCCAAGAAGCATGCCGCCAGGCGGCCCAAGCCACCATTGCCCAGAGCAGCGTCATTTTCGGCGTCAAGAACATCGGATAGCTCATGCCCATTGTCACGCACCGCCTGCTCGGCTTTGCTCCACCAATCCAAGATTGGTGAGGTTATTGAGCAATGCCTGGCCCATCAAAAACTCGGCAGAGAACAATGCTGCTGCCGGGTTGCGTTATAGGCTCTTGGTGGTTGCCTCCCATTTGTCGGCCACCGTTCATGACCGCGTTCTGGAAAGCCCACATACCTGAAATTTCCAATTAGTGGCGGATGTGGGGCTCTATGCCGGCCACCGCGCGCACGTGGCTGCGGACGGCATCTTTGAGCTCAGGAAGATGATGCGAATCGCTCATGAAAAATTGCTCCTGTAGAACGGAATCGGGAAGTGTCTGCACCATAGCTTAACGCTTATGAATAAAAAGCTGCATTGAATGTCAGCTTTATCTACAAAAACCTGGGAAATGTGATTATACTCGACAATTTTAGAACTCTACTATGGTCGCTTTAACGACGCTCACCGAAAGGAAACTTTACGCGATGGACACCACAGCAACGGATATTTTTACTACAACCAAGACAGTCAAGTCAGCAAAAGTCAGCACCCAATTCCTTAAAACCCTTGTCGCCAACGGCTCACCACTGAAGCGCGCCACCACAAGCAGCCCACCGCCCAAACAGGTCACGGATGACATTGCCAACCAGGTGGTGGCCTGAATCGCCGGCCGCTATAGCTACGGGCGCCGGCTGCAGGTAATGCGCTACGTGTGTATGGCAGAAACACCCTGCTACGGTTGGCTCGGCAAACTGTTGGCCACCCGCGCCCCTAGGAACCGGTATTCCTCCGCGCCTACTATTACGTGATCGACAACAAAGGCCGGCTAGGTGGCATGCTCAAAAACCTGGCGTTGAAAAAACTCAAACGCCAAAATAGCCGGCGCCTAGTTACTCCTTGACCTCGGTGGCGTGGATCTGTTGATCCAAGTCCTCCCGGGGCTAACCGTGCCGTGCTGAACTCATGATTCAACGGTAGCCGCAGCTGCAACCGTGCCCGACACACCTCCAATCAACCCACTCGATAATGTGAAATCCAACACGCGCCGCCGTGGTGCGGGCATTATCTATGAAATGCACATGGCACCCTGGGATGCCAATGCCCTTCTCATAGATCGGGGTACGGAACCCAGCAATAATCCCCGCGGTGTGGGAAAACACCAACTCCGCATCATCGCCGGTGGCCTCCAACATGGGGCGATAGGGGCGCTGCTGCTTCGTCACCGTCCGCACCCGCACCGACTCAAACATACCCGTGATCCGCACCGCATACATGTAGTTCTCGCTGGGCAATATGCCCGAAATGAACTCGCTCAACTCCTTACGACACATGCCCGGCGGCGCCTCCCGCACAATCCGCGGCACAAAATTCGTGGCCACCGCAAACGGGCTATGCTGCTCCAAATCAGCCACCGTGGCCGACCCATCACCCCGCACCTGGTAGCAACCCCATCGACAATAATCATCTCCCCATCGAGGGCATCAAACGTGCCAATACCAAAATTGCCGTGGCCTAATAACTCCCCAATGGTGAGCTCCCCATCATAGATTCCATCCAATAACGCGGTCATGAGCGATGACTGGAAAATCGTGTGCCGCTGCACCGGAATGTCCCGGCTCCGATCTGGAACGGTCATGAGCCCTCCGTCCCCACATACGCAAACACCGCACTCGCGGCCGCTATGGTGCAGGCCCGCACGGTGGGGGAGAAGTCCGGCAGAAACTCGCCCGAATGATCTCACTGGGATTGTGCGCTCCAGCGTGCCGGCCGCAGCCGCGGCCTCCCACTGATCCACCGGCGTGCACCCCACAAACCAATACAGGGAAGAATCCCGACCCGCATCACCATAGGCGCGGGGAATATTCGTGAAATCCTCCGACGCCGTCCACTCCCGCGCATCCTGCGAATTCACCCCAAACACCGCATCAAACTCGGAACGCACCCTGGCGAAAACCTCGGCCGAATTATTTGTGATCGGTGCGTGGGCGAAATACCGAATCGTCGGCTCGGCCGTCACCCCAGATGCCGCGCACTCGGCTCGCACCACCCGCTCAATCGCCGCATTCAGCCGCTCCCGAACCGACTCATCATAGGTCCGACACTCACCACAATCCGGGCCTGCCACCAGGAATAATATTATTCTGAATGGCCCGCCTCCAAGGTGCCCACCGACGCTACAGCGAACTCGCTCGGCGGGATCTCCCGGCCCACAATCCCCCGAAGCCGCACCACAATCATCGCCGCACATAGGTGGATCAATTGCGTATGCGGCATCGAACCATGAGCCGACCGACCATGCACACAATAATCTCAATGGAATCACTACCAGCCAGGGTGGGCCCTCCTTACTGAACACCGTGCCGCTGGCCCCTGGATAATATGCTGAGCTAAGAACACATCCGGGCGGGGGATACGCCCCACAAGCCCGTCGTCAGCATCGCAAGCGCACCGGAACCGTTTTTCCTCCGCAGGCTGGAACAACGCGATAACCGTCCCCCGGCCACTTATCCCGATTCGCGTCTAAACTGCACACAACCCAAGTAGGGCGGTGGCGTGCATATCATGCCCACACGCATGCATATTCCTCATTCTTCGACGCATAATCCGCCCCGTGGTCTCAACCACCGGCAATGCATCAATATCCGCTCGCAGCAACACCGTCGCGTCGGAATCCCCCTGGATCCCCATTGCGGAAAATCGCCACAATGCCATGCCCACCAATGTGATCTATCACGGTCGCATCATACGCAGCCAACTGGGCGACAATCTGCTGCAGTCCATTCTTCCTGCCTGACAGCTCGGGATGCCCATGCAACTCATGCGGTAAAAATCCCACTGCCAGGACAAATCAGTGGAATCGACAATAGCCCTCACATACTGGTACTCACCCCACCTATTTAGCACCGGATTATATTTCAGGCTATTGCGCTCATATCACACCCGTTGCTAGTGTTCATGGTCTTAGCGATCTTCCCTCATCCCTGAAGCCGATACATGGCACTGACCACCTTATCCTGCAAATCCTACTATGAAATCGTATTCAGATAAATCTCGTGCCCCCTCAAACCCAGCCAACGTTGACACCCGCCACTTAATCGACACCCGCCACGGCATAGCAATATCCAAATCAATCGGCTTATAATGCCATTCCTCATTACATGGCACATTATGACCCGCCGCCGCATGACATGCATGCAACAAATCACTCATATCCTGGATCTCCGCGTCCGTTTGCAACCACGGCTCCGGCGTCGCCGACTTCGAAAACACCTCCAAGGTAGGGTAGCGGTGCCCAAAACCCGGCGAAAACAAACCGCATGAGTGTTCTCCGCAATCACCAGGTTCTGCGACGCCGCATAATCTATCTGCCCACTCGTTATACATATTGGGGTGACTTCGCAGCTTCAATCTCCTGCTGGGCGCTTAGTCCCCGCTCATCAATAGACACCAATTGCTTATGCAAATGATCGAAAGACGCCCCGGCCGGCTTCAACCAGTTCTGGAACACCGCCACATACTTCGCATACCGATTCCGCTCATACAAATCCTTGATGGTTTCCACTGTGAACTTAATAAACCCAAAATGCTCCGTTATGCTCAAATCGCCCGAAGCCGCAAAATCCGACCGATTCGTCGCCGAATCCGTGAAATGCCGCCGCCCAATAATCAGGTCATGGCAGCAAAGAAACACCCGCCTGCTTCAACAACCTCATCCGACATATCCTCCCGAGCTCAGCCCAGCCGCGGTTCGCTTCGTACGAATGGTGCGCAGCACATGCTCCCGGCCCAAATCCGTGGAAATATAGTTATCCATGCGCTCCCGGGTCATGGCATCCATCTCAAAACCATAGTTGGCTTTCCAATACTCGCAGGTGACAATCTCAAACAGGTTCGGCACCGCCGAAACATGCACAGCCTCATTGCTGCTGAGCGCCTCCGCCTCCAGACCGGAAACTATCTCATAGCCACTTTTACCGGCCACCAGCCGCGACTTTTCCGGCGGGGTATCCAACTGACGATTCTGACAAAACGCACAAAAATCATTCCGATCTCCCGGCGTTAGTGGAGCGTATCGGGCCGTGGCGCGTGGCCGCGCCGATCCCCCCGACCAACAACCGTCCACACCTCCGTGCCAGAGAAGGGATTGACTTGCTTGACAGTCCTGTCGGCCATAACTTCTGAATGGGCGATCCGGGCAGCTAATGGTGAGCTCATGCTTCCCAATCCATAGCCCCAAGCCACGTCATAGACTAAATAAGTTATCTTTTAAGATACTATGGCCATTATTCAATTCGACTGCTTAATGCCGGATAGCGACACTGAGGCACTCGCCCAGCGATTCACCCAGCTATCCCATCTCATTACCCGCGATGGCAAGGCCGAAACCGCCCAGGTTACTCACAATGCCAACCCCACCGTTCCCACCGAAATCATCACCCAACCACACCAAGAACACCACCCACCAACACACGTCACCATGCATCGATATGTGGTGCATCTCACGGGAGCAACCGATCCCTTAACCAGGTGGCTATGCTCTATGCTCGGCTCCCTCACACCCCCAGCGAACCTCTCCCCATAATGCCGTAGCGGCAGAAAACGAAAGCGAATGCGAAACTCCTCGCCCGTTATCCCTGGACGGTCCAGATCATCCCCGCTGCTGGTAGCAAACTTTACGACGACTTTTTCCGTGCGGATTTTCATGTTCTTAGTCTCGGATAAAGGTTGCCCGCAATCTTGTTTCCGCCTCGCACCAACTGTTTCTTTAACATCGTTAGAATTGATAAGGGCGTGATTCCCCGCACACCCTCGAGGGGGCCATCAATCCGGCCGGCAACCACAAACTGCTTAGCCTGTGGTTCAGGCCCTCAACACCACGCTCACGACCTTACCCATGTCGGTGTCGCTGTCGTAGCAACCCTCGCCGGTGATAACAACATCGCGCATCAGCAATCTCATCTTTTAATCCGGTGACATCAACAATGACACGCGCGCCGGGAACGAGCCGGATATTATCGGTGCCACCCGTGCAGGGTGGAAATCCATGTGGAGGCAAATTGGGACGCCACCGGCGGCACCCATGCCGGGAATTCTGGATTAACATTGAGCACCTTACATAATTGGGAAATGCCGGCTTCAAGTTCATTCACATCCTCCGCAGACGCACCCTTTCGGGGGGCGTACACGGCAGAGGTGCCGTCGGGTCCGGTAGCAGGGGTGACAACGTCGGCAAGCATGAGCATGTCCATGGCGGCAGCTTGAAGATTGAGTCGGGAAATATCAACGCCGGGCCAGGCGTTTTAATGCTGCGCCACCGGGTGGGAGTGAGGCCATTGGCGTCGAGGAAGTTGGCGCCTAAGGCGGTGAGAATGCCGGTGCCGCCGTCTGTGGTGGCGGAACCCCCGAGCCCCAAAATGAGGCGTTTCGCGCCTCGACTCGCGGCGTCGGCAATGAGCGCACCTGTTCCAAAAGTGTCGGCGGTGAGTGGGGAAAGATGATCGCCCACTTCTTTTAGGCCGGATGCTGCGGCGACATCAATATAGGCAATTTCATTCCGAGCGTCGTAAGTATAGGTGGCTTCGGTAATGCGCCCTCATGCGTCTGTGGTGGGAAGCGTAATGCGTTCACCAGCAAATAACGCGGAGGTTCCTTCGCCACCATCCGACATGGGATGGAGGATGATTTCGTGTCGTTACTGAGAACTTCGCGGATTCCGGTGGCGATATATGGTGGCAACATCGTGGGCGGATGCTGAGGTTTTAAATGAGTCGGGGCTATCACTATTCGCATGTGGGTGTCTAGCGTGCATTTTAAGCTTGGATAAGGTGAAGAAACGTACTAACGGTAGTACAGAGCTGTTGGAATCAGCTCATTAAAAACCTAAACCGATTTTTGGCTGAAGGTGGGGGTGACATATAGGAATGTGCGCCAAAATTGTATTTAGCGCCTTAAAAATCGGCAAAAATCTAGCACGCTATAGAAATTATTGGGATGAATATAACCGACGCGAACTGCAAAAGTTGTGATATCTACCGCGAAATTCTGTCAATGAATAGGTAATATTTCTATCAATGTGTAGAATTACGTGCCGTAGTCACCACAACGTGGCAGACCAAGCACATCCTATTGGGAGGATTACTATGACAACTGCTGAAGAGCGGGTTTCGGAATACTATGAACTGCTGGTACGTCGTAATGCCGGTGAACCAGAATTCCATCAGGCGGTGGCCGAAGTTCTGGCTTCCCTGAAGATTGTTTTAGACAAGGATCCCCACTACGCGGACTATGGTCTCATTCAGCGGCTGTGCGAACCAGAGCGACAGTTTATGTTCCGTGTTCCCTGGGTGGACGATCAAGGTGTTGTTCAGGTTAACCGCGGCTTCCGGGTGCAGTCTCAACTCTGCGCTATGCTCTATAAGGGTGGGCTCCGCTTCCACCCTTCCGTCAACCTTGGCATCATCAAATTCCTTGGTTTCGAACAAATCTTCAAGAACTCTCTTACCGGTTTGCCCATCGGCGGCGGCAAGGGGCGGCGCCGACTTCGACCCCTAAGGCAAGTCCGATGCCGAAATCATGCGGTTCTGTCAGTCCTTCATGCGACCGAACTCCACCACCATATTGGTGAATATCGGGACGTTCCCGCCGGCGATATTGGCGTCGGCGGCCGGGAAAATCGGCTACCTGTTCGGTATGTATCGCCGCCCTTTCCAACCAACACGAAGCCGGCGTGCTCACCGGCAAGGGGCTTACCTGGGGTGGTTCCCTGGCGCACCGAAGCCACCGGGTATGGCTGTGTCTATTTCACCCAAGAAATGATGAAGTCCCATGGTGACTCGTTTGACGGCGCCAAGGTAGCAGTTTCCGGCTCCGGTAATGTGGCTATCTACGCCATCGAAAAAGCCCAAGAGCTGGGCGCCACCGTCATCGGGTTCTCTGATTCCTCCGGTTGGGTTCACACCCCGACGGCGTGGATGTGGCCAAGCTCAAGGAAACTCGCGAAGTCCGTCGCGGTCGGGTCTCCGACTATGCCAAGGAAGTGGACGGCGCTACCTTCCACGATGAGGGTTCCCTCTGGTTCCTCCCGTGCGACGTGGCTCTGCCCTGCGCCACCCAAAAACGAACTCCATGGTGAGCACGCCCGCGCCCTGGCCGAAAAACGGCTGCAAATATGTGGCGGAAGGTGCCAACATGCCGTCCACTGCCGAGCGCCATCGAGGTGTTCCGCGAGAAGAAGATCAACTTCGGTCCTGGCAAGGCTGCTAACGCCGGTGGTGTCGCCACCTCCGCACTGGAAATGCAGCAGAACGCCTGTCGTGACTCTTGGTCGTTTGAATACACCGACCAGCGCCTGCACGAAATCATGCGCAATATCTTCCGTAACTGTGAAGAAACCGCCCGGGAATATGGTCACGAGCATGACTATGTTATTGGTGCTAACATTGCTGGCTTTTAAGAAGGTTGCCGACGCCATGCTGGCCCAAGGCATTATCTAACGCCTATTCGGCTCGAAACTGATACCCCTGCATTATCATTCCCCGATAGTGCGGGGTTTTCGCTGCATAAGGCGTCGATAAGCAAAAATGCCACGCCGTAACCAGGCACTACCACCGCTATTACCTAATTCTCATTATGCTTAACGTCATGTATCGCGTATTTGAGTGCCTAGACGAATTAGTCCGCAATGTAGAACAAGCATATGGGGTGCCCATGACCTCGAATTGCATGGTGCCCCGCAATGAAATGCTGGCGTTGCTTGACGATTTACGCAACGCGCTTCCCGTCGAGATAGATGATGCGCAAGACGTCCTCGACCAGCAAGAACATATTTTTAAAGTGAAGCCCAGGATCGTGCCACCCAGCTTGTCGACGACGCAACGAACGAAGCGAAACTCTACCGTCAGCCAGGCCCGACACGACGCGGAAAACATGATCTCCGATGCGGAAACCCGGGCCAAAAACCACCGTGGCCAAAGCCCAAGACGAGGCCGATCGCATTGTTGATAACGCCCAGCGGGACGCCGACGATCATCTAGCCCGGGCCCAATCTGAGTGCCCAACGCATGATCGATTCGGGTAATGAACAATACCAGCGCAGCATCGACGAAGGCCTTGCCGAGCAGCACCGGTTGGTCAGTGAAGCCGAGGTGGTGCGGCGGGCCAATGAGGAAGCCCACCGCATTGTCGACGCCGCCCATGCCGATTCCAACCGGCTGCGGAACGAGTGCGACGAATTTGTCGACGCGAAACTTGCCGAGTTTGAGAAGTACTTTCCACCACCCTGCGTGCGGTTTCCGCGACCGCAGTGCCCTCCGCAAAGGCGCCGGTGTTGGTGGACGCAGGGACGAAACTGGGCGAGGCCGAGCCAGCGATCGCTCCACCAGTTACAGCAGCGACCGCGGCTAATTTCCGGCGACCTCTATGCTGGTGACCCCTCGGCCGGGCTCGGTAGCCTATGTGGCCTGCCGGTCGGTTTCACCACGCCGGGTGGATATAGCACAACTGCTTAAGTAGTATGCTTAACCACGATGAAAAACACCTCAAACCCCCGTTTGTTTTTGATGTCTCTGACCCCATGCGCAGCGGCATGGTGGAGCATCGCATCCCAAAACCGGCCCGAGCCCCTACCCGCATCGGGCCCGAAATGATTGCCATACCCTGAAGGTCACGACGTTACCGTCGATGCCACCCTCACCCCCTCGGTGAGGCCATTATGGTTGACGCCACCATTCAGGCCCGCCTTCAGGGCGAGTGTGTGCGCTGCCTGAAAACTATTACCCTGACATCACCCTCACTGTCTCCCAGGTGTTTGCCACCACCCCGATTTTGTGGTGGGCGACCCTGATGATGAGGGAGGAAACCGAGGCGGTGCCGCTGATCCAATACGACATGGTTGACCCTGTTGCAAAGCGTCATCGACGAGGCCGGCATCACCTTACCGTTCAACCCGGTATGCCCTCGACGGGTGCGCCGACGACGCGGAGGTACCCGGCCTCGACCACCTCGATGACGGGTCCGCCGATTCCGACGACTCCGACGATTCCGATGAGTGGGGCGGCTCGCTCCATTGATCCACGTTGGTCGGGTTTGGAGAAATTCCTATGAGCCGTAAACGCAGCCGTCTCACCGGCATCGAAGCCCTCGAACAAGAATTCTGCCAAGGTGGACCATGCCCCCTGCTGGCCGCCCTGGGAGTCGACCTGCCCCACGACATACTCACCCTGGCGCTCACCCACCGATCGTTCGCTAACGAAAACGCATGCTCCCCAACAATGAGCGCCTGGAATTCCTAGGCGACGCGGTGCTAGGGGCTGTCGGTGGCGGGAAAACTATTCGAGCAATACCCCACCCGACCCGAATCCGATATATCGAAAATGCGTGCGAGTATCGTGTCCCGGTATGGGCTTGCTGATATCGCCCGCGAAATCGGGCTTAGCCAATACATTCTCTTAGGCAAGGGTGAACTGTTGACCGACGGGCGCAATAAAGACTCCATCCTGGCCGACACCACCGAAGCCCTCCTCGGCGCCATCTATCGAATTCACGGCTTCGACATTGCCCGCGATGTTGTGCTCCGGCTGTTCGCCTATAAGATCAGTTTATGCAGCAGGCCACCGCCCCTGCATCAGGATTGGAAAACCAGTTTGCAGGAGCGGCTGGCCGAATACAAGCTACCCATGCCCGTCTACGAGGCGACATCGGTTGGTCCCCGAACACGAGCAGGTGTTTACCGCATCAGTGAATGTTTTGGGCAGGATCATAGGCGAAGGTACTGGTACTAACAAGAAACTTGCGGAACAGGCCGGAGCTCACCAGGCCCTGAACTCCTCAACGACCCTGAAGGCTCGCGCCGAACTCATCCAATGCCAGAACTCCCAGAAGTAGAAACCATTCGCCGCGGCCTTCGCTGGACACGTGTGCGGTCGCACTATTGCCGATGTGGTGGTGCACCATCCGCGTGCGATCCGCCATGTTCTGGGTGGGAGGGGAATTCCGGTCCGAGATTCTCGGTCGCACCATTGTTGGGTTGGGGCGTCGCGGAAAATTCCTCTGGTTGAACCTGGCAGATCCAGCCGTCGCGGCGGCTTCCGCATCGTCGGGGCCCACGTCACAACCTGCACCCCAGGCCACACCCCAGGCGGGCGATCAGGTCGTGGTGGTACACCTCGGAATGAGCGGCCAAATGCTCATCGAGGATCTGAACGCAAACTCGGATGACCCCAAATTTAAGCACTGCCGAATCCAGGTCCGGTTCGATGACGACACCCAACTATGGTTCGTGGATCAACGCACCTTCGGTTACTGGCTGCCCACCCAGCTCGTCGATGCCGGTCTGGCATCGTCCCAGAAACCGCCGACCATATTGCCCGGGATCTCTCGACCCGGAGCTGAAACTATCGGAGGTGGCGGCGACGATGCATTCGAAAAGACCTCTGGCGGTAAAAAGCTTTTGCTCAATCAGGAAATCATTGCCGGCATTGGCAATATTTACGCCGACGAAATGCTGTGGTTTGCCGCAATCAACCCCGAACCAGCCGGCCAATACCCTTGATCCTCGCCGCCTTGAAAAACCTATTGATGGCCACGTCGCACTGTGATGCGGGCTGCCGTGGCCCGAGGGCGGCACCAGTTTTGACGACCTCTAGTGAACGTGAACGGGGAATCCGGATATTTCGATGTGGAGCTCCACGCCTATGGTCAGGATGGCTGCCATGCGATCGGTGCGGCACAATTCTGGTGAAAGAAAAATTTACCAACCGGTCGAGCCACTACTGCCCTCACTGCCAGCCATTGGTTCCGTAACGCCACCAATGGTCAGGGGGAGTTATCAGCCTAAAGGAATATTATTACCAGAACGGGGGTGGTAATAATTGGTTAAATCATGGGTCTATGAGTTTGGTAATAAGTTAGGGCGGGGGTGAAGCAGACGCGGTAATATGACCCCATGGAAAATGATTCCCTATGGCTGTGTTAGGAGGATTTTGTCACTAACACGATCAATAATAATATTTGGACGGTTATTCCGTGGCTGCTCATTGCCGCTGGCCTTTATTTTGCGGTCAGAACCATGTGGTGCAGGTGCGCATGCTGCCGGAAATGTTCCGAGCGGTGATGGAACGCCCGGCAACACAAGAAGAAAACGACGCCGAGGGAATATCTTCCTTCAAAGCATTCACAATTTCCGCAGCCTCCCGGGTGGGGACCGGAAACGTGGCCGGGGTTGCCGTGGCGATTACCACAGGCGGCCCCGGCGCAGTGTTTGGAGTGGATTGTGGTACTATTGAGTGGCGCCACTGCGTTTCGTGGATAGCCACTCTGGCACAATTGTGGAAGGTGCGGGATGAAGACGCTGATGCCTCACCGGGGTGGCCCGGCCTACTACTTGACCAAGGGGCTGAATGCTCCCAAGCTAGCGTCGATCTTTTGCAGTGGCCATTACAATCACATTCGGGTTTGTGTATAACGCAATTCAAGCAAACTCCATTGCCGAATCGTTTGCCACCTCGGTGGGTAATGACACATTCCTGTTCAAGTTTATGGTGGGCGTGGTCTTGGTGATTATTACCGCGCTGATTATTTTCGGCGGCGTACAGCGCATCGCTAATGTTACCCAGTATCTGGTGCCGTTCATGGCGAGTGTTGTTACCTGGTTGTGGGCCTGTTTGTGGTGCTGATCAACCTCAATAAGGTGCCGGAAATGTTTGAGACGATTATTACCCATGCGCTAGGGGTGAAAGAGGTTGCGGGGCGACCATGGGTATGGCGTTCATGAATGGTATGCGCCGGGGCCTGTTCTCCAATGAGGCCGGTGAGGGGTCCGCCCCGAACGCGGCGGCGGTTGCTACGGTGTCGCACCCGGTGAAGCAGGGGTTGGTGCAAACCTTGGGCGTGTATTTCGACACGCTGTTGGTGTGCTCGATCACGGCGTTCATTATTCTGTTGGGCGATCCGACCGTTGGTGAAGGGGTGAGCGGGGCGTCGATGACGCAGACCGCGTTGGCCAGCCAGGTGGGCGATTGGGGCATTCACTTCGTTACCATTATTTTGTTCTTCCTGGCGTTTAGCTCGGTGATTGGTAACTACTATCTTGCGCAGGCGAATATTGAGTATTTCAGCCAGAATAAGTCGGTGTTGTTGGGCTTCCGGGTCATCGTGTTGCTCTTCGTTCTTGGCGGTAGCGTCGGTTCGATCGGGTTGGTGTGGTCGCTGGGTGATACGTTCGCGGCGATCATGGTGTTCATTAACCTGATTGGTATTGTGCCGCTGGGCGGGATTGCGGTGAAGTTGCTGGCCAACTATGAGCGGCAGAAGGCGAAGGGGCTTGACCCGATTTTCCACCGCGATATGCTGCCCGAGGCGACGCGTTGAGGTGTGGGATGGCTCCGGATGCGGTGTGCCGTCGTCACGGCGAGATCGTGCGCGAGGTGTAGCTAGACTGGAGGCATGAGCGGTGACGTGGTGCGGTTAACGGCGTGGGTGCATGGCTATGTGCAAGGGGTCGGGTTTCGGTGGTGGGTGTATGGCCAGGCCAACGAGCTGGGGCTGTCCGGCAGCGCCACGAACCCTGAACGACGGTCGGGTGTGCGTCATCGCCGAGGGGCCGCGGGATGCCTCGCGAAACCCTCGCTGCACCGGTTGAAGATTCCCGATGCGGTGCGGTCGTATCGCCGGCCGGGGAGTGTGCGGTCGGTGATTGATCGGTGGTCCGAGCCACGGGCGTGACGGATTTCCGCATGTGTTAGCTGCATGCTTGTCGACGCCTAATGGTGTGGATAATCCCTGGTGGAGTGGTTATATCACCCCACCAGGGATATCATCTGGATCCCTATTTGTTGCCGTGGCGGTGATGCGTCTCATACGGTGGGGATTATTCATCAACGACTATTGCGAAAGAGTGGGACATATGGCTGAAGAAAATGTGGTTTCTATTGCTTTTGCTGACTCCAGCAAGGCCTACCAGGCATTCACCGAAATCAAGAATCTTTCCACCGCTGGCGCGCTGCAATTAAAGAGCGGGGCCATTGTGGTGCGGGATACGGAAGGAAAGCTGTCATTCCCGGACGGGGTGGATCAGGTGACCGGCACTGGGTTTTGCCGGTGGCGGCTGATCGGCATGCTCGTCGGTATTTTGAGGTGGCCCGCTGGGAATGCTGCTGGGTTGGGGGAGTGGTGCCCTCATTGGTGGAGTACTGGATGCGGGCCGCGCATCGGCCACCAATGAGGGTCCTCGGTGAGTTCAGTCGGGCCTGCCGGGGCATTCCACGGCGGTGATTGCAGAGGTAGTAGAGCCTTCCGAACTGCCGCTTGATGATGTGGTATCAAGCTGGGTGGCACGATTGTGCGGCGGCCGGTGTCCGAGGTTGTTGCCGAATTGGAGGCCGCCGGGCGCCGCGGAGGCAGCAGGCTGAGGCTCGGCGCGTCGTGCGGGAACGGAAGAAGGCCGAGTATAAGGAGGCGCTTGAAGACCGCAAGGCCGCCGTCGAAAAGCGATGGGAGGAGCTCAAAGGCAAGTTCCGCTAAAACCTTGACTGCGACGTGACGATCGGCCTGGCCGGGTGATGGTTTAGGCCGATGCGCGTGAATAATATCATCTTTTATCGGTTGTTCGTATCGTGTTGAATATACCCAGTGGCCAAAGATGCGAGTAGGGTCGTGTTATCAACCATTCTTGTTTCGTTGATAATGGATCTACTATGAATAAGCTAATAGTGCCCTGGGAAAAATCTGTGGTTCTCGGTTGTCTCTTTTGTTGGTAGCGGTTATGGCTGTCGGTGCCTATGTTGGTATCAGGAGGAAGGACGTGCCTTTTAACCCCGTCTACCAGGAGCAGAAGACCGCTGGCCCCATGGTGAACCGTGCGGTGGGCGCCGCGATGGAAAAATATTTAGATTCGGCGGATTCCAGCGTCGGTAGAGTCGGATTTATAGCACAACGGTCAACGGCGATGGTGCCGTGACCGTATTGTGCTATGTTTCGCGCCTGGGATGTGGCGGGATGCAAGATGATGATTCCAACCCACACGAGATGACGCTTGCCCCGATGAGACATCCGGGGATGAATATGTGGTGTCGGCGGACGATGTGCTCAATCCCAGAACCATGACCTGCCGCAATTTCAGCCGTTCGATGCCCTCTACGCCAGCGATGATGGTGAGATTCCGCGATGCGGTTAGGCGGCAGCTCGGGGTGTCGTCCCGCGGGCGTCGAGAATCTGCTGCATGTGGGTTCGGGCCCATTCCTCTAACCCTGCGAGCGGCGCGACGAGGTGCAGCCCAGGTCGGTGAGTTCGTAATCGACCCTTGGGGGATTTGCGGTGTGACGGTGCGGGTGACCAGGCCGTCTTCTTCCAGCCCACGGAGGTTTGGGTGAGCATTTTTGCGAAATCCATCCACCCGGGTTTTAAGCTCGCCGAATCGTTGAGGGCCGTGTTGCAGCGTGCCGATGATGAGCACGGTCCACCGGTCGCCGATGCGGTCGAGGAGTTTCCTGGTGGGGCAATTTCGGTCGTAGGGGTTCAACTGTGACGTCTAGTTCGGGTGTATCCATGATAATTTCCTTCCGCAAGTTGGGTTAGAGGCCTGGATAGTCGCAGTAACTAAAAAGGTACCAAGTTACCATTAGGGTTCCTAATTACTACCACACTTATAGTATCAGTGAGTTACTAACACAGGAAATTGGAAGGATTCTCATGACCGCTTTTGATCTTGTCACCACCGCCATCGGCAAGCTGTTCACCGACCGCAACATTGCGGCGGCCGACGCTACTTCGCCCCACCACATCCAGCACTCCACCCCTGGCCGCCGACGGCATCGACGGGCTGAAGACCCTGGTCGCCAACCTGCCCGATGGGTTCCGCTACGACGGGGCGCGCATCATCGCCGACGACCAATTCGTGGTCTTGCACGGCATCTACCACGGCTTTGGCGACACCCGCTCGTCGCCTTCGACATTTTCCGGGTCGCTGACGGCAAAATCGTTGAACACTGGGACGCCTTCACCCCTGCGGTGGCAGAAACCGCCAGCGGCCGCAGCCAGGTCGATGGGGCAGCAACTACCGACGCTGCCGCCGACACCGATGCCAACCGGCAGCTCATCGCCGATTTCGTCGACCAGGTGCTTATCGGCGGTGACTACTCCCAGCTCACCCGGTTCATTTCCACGGACAGTTACGCCCAACACACCCGAGGCTGCCGACGGCCTTTCCGGCTTCGGTGCCGCCGCCGAAGCCTGGGCCGCGGACGGCAAAAACCTCGTCTACGAAGCCGCACCAGATATTGCCCAGGACGATTTCGTGTTCACCGGTCCGAAGGCACCTTCAGGAGCCCGTGGCCTACAACGATCTGTGGCGCATCGCCGACGGCAAAATCGTGGAACACTGGGATGTGATTGCCCCCATCCCAGCTGACGACGCCATGCCCCACACCAATGGTGTGTTCTAACACCACCTGGTGAGGCGACCCGCAATACGCAAGGAGCTCAAGCGCATGACCACCACCCGCACGGAACTTGTTTCTCTCCTGATCGCCGACCTTTGCCGACCTCGCAGCTCACCGTGAGCGAAGCGGAACTGGAGCCGACTCGCACCCGATGACCTGCGGGCGCTGCTCGGGCACTCGCGAACCTGTGGCAAACCCGGGCCGCTCGATGCAGATTTCCTCCGGCGCCAGACACGCTTCTGCAAGCCGAGACGCGACGAACGCGGCATCGTCACCATCCCAGACACGCAGGCCGCGGCCGAGGACCCCCGAATCCGCCTGTGGCGGGGCGACATCACCCGCCTTGACGTGGACGGCATCGTCAATGCCGCCAACAATAAGCTGCTTGGCTGCTTTCGGCCCGGGCACACCTGCGTGGATAACGCCATCCACTCCGCCGCCGCCTGCAACTCCGCCAGGCCTGTGCCGAGCATGTTCCATCCCCGACTACGAGGAACCCACCGGCAGCGCCCGCATCACCCCGGCTTCAACCTGCCGGCCCGACTATATGCTGCACACCGTGGGCTCCATCGTCGCAGGGAGGGAGGCGAACCGGCAGCAGGTGGCTGAGCTATCCGCCAGCTATACCTCATGCCTGAACCTCGCCCACAGTTCTGGGTTGAAGTCCCTCGCCTTCTGCTGCATTTCCACCGGGGTGTTCGGTTTCCCGCCATCACATGCTGCCCGCATCGCTGTTGCCGCAGCCCGCGCCTTCCTGGCTGGGCTACCGAAAGACTCGGACTTCACCATCATCTTCACAGTATTCACCCAGGACGATTATGATCGCTACGCGCAACTCCTCAACCCGCAACCTCATCGAAACGATCGTTAACGAGCTGAAACAAGCCGACGAAAGGTGCTCATCGGCGCCGGGGCCGGCCTGTCTGCCGCGGACGGTTTCTGAATATGGTGGTGCCTGGTTCCAGGAACACTTCGGGGATTTCGCCGCTGCCTACGGCTTGACCGATGCCTACACTGCCGGCTTTTACCCCTTCCCGGACGAAACCGAAAAATGGGCGTACTGGAGCCGCTACATCAACTACAACCGCTACCTCAAAGAACCCGGGTCGGTATACCAGGACCTATTGACCCTGGTGCGCGACAAAGACTACTTCGTCCTCACCACCAACGTCGACCACTGTTTTCCAACGCGCCCACTTCGACAAGCAGCGATTGTTCTACACCCAGGGTGATTATGGACTATGGCAGTGCGCCACCCCCTGCCACCAGGCCACCTACGATAATCATGACCAGGTGGTGGCCATGGTTTGCCCAGCAACACGACCGGCACTATCCCGGCCGAACTCGTGCCCCGCTGCCCCGCTGCGGCGGGCGGATGACCACAAACCTGCGGGCCGACGACACCTTCGCTGCGGGATCCCGGCTGGTACGCGGCGCGAAACGCTACCAGGCCTTTGCCTCGAGTCGGCCCAATCCCGAATCCTCCTGCTGGAGCTAGGGGTGAGGCATGAACACCCCGGCGATCATTAAATACCCGTTTTTGGCGGATGACGTATCACAACCCCGGGCACATTACGCGACGGTGAGCTTGCGATGCCGTCGCACCGAAGCAGATAAGCGAGCGCAGCACCGTCGTGCAGGCGGACATCGCCTCGGTGCTGCGGCTACTCGTCGGCGCCTGGCAGCCGCCTGGTCATACTGTGCACCGACCGTATGATCCGCCGCTGCTCCGCAAGGCCGCAAAGCGGCACGGTGGCCTCGCCGAAATCGATGCTGGCGCAACTCCGGGAAAGTATTGATCACATGGCCAAAAACTGGGGGTTGAACCGGTGCGGGTCCACGATGCGTAAATACTTCGTTTGACCGAAAACATCCGGCGGGTAGATCGCATGCCTATCATTGAGAACAGCAAGGTACTCGCCGGTCAGGGGCTTATGGTCGGAACACGTCAACCCGCCCTCGCTGATGAGTCTTCCGATCGTGGTGTGTACCTTGCCGCGGGAATCGTCGGCTCATGCTCCGCAGCCTGTGGTGTGGCAATCACGCTGTCCGGCTTCATCATCCGCAAGGTCTGCATCACCACGCGAGGCAAGAGCACATCATGATCCGACAATAACGTGGCGGGCGTGAGCACGGCATGCGGCACCCTCAGCGGTCGGCCGGCGCGAAGCGTGGTCAACCAGTCGGCAACGTGAAGCTTCGACTTCGGTATGTCGCTCGCATCTATGACCGCCGTCGCAGCGGTGGGGAGCCGCGCAGCACCCACAGCAACGTGTTCACATCGCGAATACGCCAAAAACTTCTCCGGCAACTGTATGATCGCCTCCACCTGGCGTCGGCGCAGCAACAACCGCCGCAATTCCGCCGATTGATGCGACACCCCCGGGCTGAAACTGGTCAACACATACCCATAACCATCAGATGCGAGATGACGCAAGGCACACCAATAAAAAAACGCCTCATGCGCCCGCGCCGGAACCATTATATCCTCATCGAAACTTCGTGCTAAATTCTGGCAGTGTCCGGCGTCGGCCTGCTGATTCAGCGGCGCCTCCACAACCACGGTGCGATACCGCTGCCGCGACGACGATGCCGCATGGGCCAACGAATCTCGGCACTGAAAATCCGCAGTCACACCCGATAATCGTGCCTGAAGCTTTGCGATGTCCACCGCGGTGGGGAGCAATGTCTGCACCCACAATCGCTACATCATGTGCTCGCGCCAACGCAAGCAACGTCCCCAATGCCACACGCGGGATCGAACACAGTATCGGTAACCGTGGTGCCCGCAGCCTCGGCAAAAAGCCGCGACGAAGCGGACTGCGTCGTCCCAAACTGGCTATAAAACCCCCGGCCCCCAACCCCCAACAACATGTCAACAATGAGTGTCGCCACCCCGGGGTCGCGGCGCCGACGCACTATTCTCAAGCAGGTCGGCGACCCTGGGCGGGCGACGCCCGGCTTGGCGCACGAGATCCGCACCCCGGTCCGGGTCGGCCAATAGCGTCAGCCCAACCAGGGTGGCCTGCAATTGGTCGGAAAAACCTGGGTGAGGCCATTGACAAGGGCCGTGGCAACTAATTCGTTGCTTTTGCCATCACGGAGCAGACCTTTTTCACGAAGCCAATGCAGGACTTCAGGAATTCGGAACAACGGTCGGCGAGTTGCTGGCTCGTTGACTGGGCAGGGGAAGTCGGAATGCCGCGCTCGCAATTGCTGACCGCTGATCGAGAGACGTCAGCGAGATGGGCGATATCTTTGAGCGTGAGATAACCGGTGGGGTAGGGGCATGGTGACGGTGGGTCAACCTTTCGAACAACAGGAGCCGACACTGGGGTAGTGGACGGCTTCATTGTACTGGTGTTCGCATGAACGGGGCCCGGTTTGGGGATGGGGTGGGCGGCGGCATGCTTCGGGAGCGCAGCGGCCGCGCCGACGAAACCTTACGGGTGCGGGTGGTCTGCCTACCAAGTATCAAAATATTATCCGCACAGGCGGCAAGCGTGGCATTCAGGCGTTCTTATACGAACACACGGTTGTAGGGATTCCCACGCTCATGAGGTACAACACCGAATCAACAAAAATGCCATCACCGGACACAATGATGACTTCCTTGAATCGGCCTGCAAGATTGTGCTCCGCGGCGATGGCGGCGATCAGGCGTTTATCCGCCCCGGATTTTTCCTACGCGTCGAGTATCTGGCAGGGTGCCCCACGATTCGTGCAGGTGGGGGATGCCGGACTTGTCGGCGGCAACCACAATGAGATCCCGGTTGGTGATGTTTAGCCATTGGTTGAGCGCAGCGGCACCAATTTGCTTCCTGAACACTGCCGATGCTTCGGCCATTGATGTTCTCGATGTCAACGAAAATAAGCGCGGTTGAGCGGGAGGTGCGTCATAATGACTCCTGGGTGTGAATTTATGCGACATTAGAACCTATGATACCTATGTTCACATTATGGGGCAATATCTTTGGTAAAAACAGGTGTGAATAATGAAATGATGGAATTTGCCTGCTAAAATAATGGAAAATTAATATTATTTGTGGCGTGTTCTCATATTATATCGTGAATGGGGTGGTTGGGGTAAAATTGGGACAAAAACCAGAAAGCAAAAAAATGCTGATGGTCTGTTATGGGGTAAGGGGTGAGTGTGAGGGATTTGCCTCGCACCGCAACCCCACACCCACCCTGTCTGCTAAGGTGACTGAAGTGTATTTGAAGTCGTTGACCCTACGAGGATTCAAATCCTTCGCATCCGCCACCACCCTGAAAATTCAGAACCCGGCATCTGCGTAGTAGTAGGACCCAACGGCTCCGGCAAATCCAACGTCGTCGACGCCCTCGCCTGGGTCATGGGCGAACAAGGCGCCAAAACCCCTCCGCGGCGGCAAAATGGAAGACGTCATCTTCGCCGGCGCCGGCGGCCGCAAACCCTTAGGCAGAGCCGAAGTCACCCTCACCATCGACAACTCCGACGGCGCCCCTCGACATCGACTACACCGAAGTCTCCGTCACCCGCCGCATGTCCCGCGACGGCGCCTCAGAATACGAAATCAACGGCAGCAAAGCCCGCCTCATGGACATCCAAGAACTCCTCTCCGACTCCGGCATCGGCAGAGAAATGCACGTCATCGTTGGCCGAGGCCGACTCTCCCAAATACTCGAATCCCGACCAGAAGAACGCCGAGCCTTCATCGAAGAAGCCGCGGGCGTGCTCAAACACCGCCGTCGTGAAAGAAAAGCCCAACGCAAACTGGTCAGCATGCAAGCCAACCTCGACCGGCTCACCGACCTCACCGGCGAACTCCGCCGCCAACTCAAACCCTCGCACGCCAAGCCGAAGCCGCGCGCCGGGCCGCCACCGTCAGGCCGACCTGCGCGAAGCCCGACTCAGACTCGCCGGGTATGAACTCACCCAACTGCAAGAAAAACTCGGCAGCGCCGAGGAACAAACGACCTGCGTGCTCGCCCAAGTCGAAGAAGTCACCACCCAACTTGATGCGGCCACCGAAATCCATACCAACCTAGAAGCCGACCTTGCCGTCGCCGCCCCCGCCGCCGATGCCGCGCAACAGCTCTGGTTCGACCTTTCTTCCCTGGTCGAACGCATATCCGCCACGAAACGCATTGCCGACGACCGGGTGGGAAGCTTCAGGAAACCCCTACGCCGGCCAGGACCCGGACCAATTGGAACGACGTGCCCAGCGGGCCGCCGCCGAATATCAAGAGCTCGCCACCCACGTCGAGATTGCCGCCGAACGCCTCGACAACATGCGGGACGAGGGTGGCCATTCGCCAGGAGGCCGCCGACCAGGCCGATAGGAACACCTGGCCCAGGTGCGGGCATTGGCCGACCGACGCGAGGAGTCGTCCGGCTGCTGGCGCAGGAAGAATCCCAACGCGCCCAGGTCCGACGCTGGAGGAGAAATCACCCGCCACGATGAACTCGTGGCCGAAACCCCTACCCGGCTGCGGAAGCCGAGGCGCAGCACCAAGAACTCGGCGAAACCCTTGCCCGGCTCGCCCTCGACACTGAACCATTGCGTGAAACCCATGTGCGGGCCGATGCCGAGGCGAAGGCAGCCGAACAACGCCTAGAACAGGGTGCGATCCCAACAACAAAACCTGGAACGGCACGTGTCCCGCCTGGAATCCCGCATCGAAACATTGCGGGCAACCGTGCCGGTGACGCACGGTGCCCTCAGCGACTCCCTCACCAAAGCCAGCGGCGTCACCCACGAATTCACCCTCCGCCCAGCACATCACGATCCGCCCCACCGCCCCCACCGGCGTTGACGGCGCCCTGGCCCCTGGCACTCGGGGCACTCAGCGAAGCGGTCACCGGCACCACCCGCCTCGACGCGACTACCAGGAATGCGCTGGCTACCATTCCCGAATCCGTGCCCGCACCGCGGTCATCTTGCCCGGAACCGGTGGTATCTGGCACCTCGACGCCGACCTGCCGGCCGACGCCGCCTGGCTCATCGACCACATCGACGTCGACGCCGACTACGCCGCCACCGTTTCCCGCCTGCTTGCCGACGTCGTGTGGGCGAAACCCTCGACAGCGCCTGCGCCATCGTCGACGCCGACGCCCGCCTCAAGGCCGTCACCCCCACCGGCGTGCTTGTAGGGGACGGCTGGTTCATTGCCGGCCGGGGCACCCGCGGCGCCGTGGAAATCACCACCCAAATCGCCACGGCCCAAGCCGAACTCGCCGACGCCCACGCCGATCTGAACCAACTCGCTGGCACCTTCGCCGGCGCGAAACAAGCAGCCGAAGACGCCCGCATCCGGGCTGCCGGCGCTACCAGCGCGTTACAAGAGCAGGAAACCCGGGTCGCCGAGCTCACCCGGGACCTCAAACGCCTGGAATCCCAGGTGACGGCTAACCGTAAGGAATACGAACGCACTACTGGGCACGCCATGCAGGCCGCGACCCGACTGGCGGAGCTGCAACACAAACTCGCCGACACCACCGACCGGCTCGCCCGGGTGGAAGAAGATACCGACCTGGAGGAACCCACCACCCAGGCCCGCGACGCCGCCGCCCAGGCACTCGCCCAGGTCAAAGCCATGGAGCTGGAGGCCCAATTGGCGCTTCGCACCGCGGAGGAACGCGCCGAATCCGTCCGTGGCAGAGCACCAACCTGTTTCGGCAGGCGGAACAGGAACGTCAGGCCAAGGCCCGCCACGAGCAGGCCATGGCGCGTCGCCGTGCCCAAGCGGCCCTGGCCCGGGTCGTGGCCGATGCCGCCCGGGACCTCCCTGGCTCGCGCCACCGGCGCCACCGAACGCGCCACCTCTGACCGGGATGCTGCCATCACCCGCCGGAACCAGGTGCAAAACCCGATTGGCTACGGCCAGGATCAGGTGACTGCGCTGCGAACGCAACAAACCCGGCTCACCGACAATGCCCATAACATGGAAATCGCCCGCAGCCAAGCCCAGGTGCGCATGGAGAAGCCCAAACCAAACTCGTGGAACAACTCGGGGTACCCGTCACCGACATCATGCGCGACTACACGCCCGGGCCGGAATTCAACCTCAAACAAGAGAAGGCACGCCTGAAGCAGGCAGAGAAAGATTTATCGTCACTAGGCAAAGTCAACCCCTTGCGCTGGAAGAATACAAAGCATTAGAAGAACGTTATGAGTTTTCTTTCCACCCAACTCGACGATGTAGAGCAGGCGCGCAAAGACCTCACCGACGTGATCGAAGACGTTGACGCCAAGATCCTGCAACTCTTCACCGACGCCTGGCTCGACGTTCAGCCGAATTCCCCAAAGTGTTCGCCACACTCTTCCCGGGTGGCGAAGGCCGACTCGTCCTCACCGAACCCGGCAGCATGCTCATCACCGGCATCGAGGTCGAGGCCCGCCCACCAGGAAAGAAAGTCAAACGCCTCGCTCCTCTCCGGCGGCGAAAAATCCCTCACCGCTCTGGCCTATGCTCGTGGCCATTTTTCCGCACGCCCCTCACCCTTCTCGTCATGGACGAAGTGGAGGCCGCGCTGACGACGTGAACCTTCGGCGGCTCATTGCCCTATTCGTGGAATTACGCACAAAGACTCCCAGCTCATCGTTATCACCCACCAAAAACCCACCATGGATGTGGCAAACGTGCTGTATGGTGTGACGATGCGGGGCGACGGCATCACTAGGGTAATCTCCCAGCGCATGACGCCCGGCGACCTTGCCAACCCGCCCGCGCCCCAGTCGTCGCAAAGCTAAACACTATAATGCTGATTAATACTTTTTCTATAGGAAGGATTTCGCAGTTCATGAGCGAGTTTGAGCACCCCATCAAGGACGTCACCGATTCCCTCTTGGGGTGGGCGACCCAGGCCGAATTGGAACTCGCCCAACGACTCAACCACCCGAACGTCACAATCATCGGCGACCTGGATCTCGCCAGCGACGAGGTGGAAAGAATCGAAAAACTCTACGGCATCTTCCTCGCCCGCCAACTCGCCGCCGGCAGTAACCTCGCCGAACTCACCGCGCTCAGCCCTGCTCTCTTCCTGGTCACGCTCACCGCCCGCGCCAAAAACTCGTGGCGGCAGACACTTTCAGCCGGGAATCACCTCGGTGGCATCGGCCTCAACGACCTGGTGTCGGAATCACAAATCGACAGCATTCTCGCCGACAAACTCGCCGAATACCTCACCAATATGCAGGTCAGCGCCTTCGATACCGACCCCGTCACCGCCCTCTGCTGGCGTGCTGGATTCGTCAACACCGAAATACCGCAATTGCTCGAAACCATCGACACCGTGGCCGCCGAGCACGACAACCCCACCATCGACGACCTAGAACTTCCACACTATTTTTCGAGTTCCACCAGGTCAGCCCCCATGCCGCGACCCTATACCAAGGTGTCATGGCGTTACGCGACTTCACTATCACCCACCCCCAATCCTGGTTCGACCGCGACCGCAAAACACCTAGAACCACAACTCCCCACCGCCATCGCCGATGCCGTGGCCGCCGAACTCCGCGAACGACCCGTCGGCACCGAAGACCGGGCCGCCGCCGTGGGGTCGCCAACCGGGAACTCCGGCCCCGGCTCATCCTCGACCCCGTCCGCAAAAAGTATGCCTCCGTCTGCCGGAACAACGCGTACCGGCCCGCGGCGAAATCACCTGGCGGGTCAGTCTCGAAGGCTCCACCACCGTCTCACCGCACCGGCGCGCGCCTGGGAGACGTTACCGGCTACGCCGAATCCCTCGACATCACCCTGCCTCGTGCGGTGCGGGAAGTCACCGTCGAAGACCTATCCAACCATATCACCTGGAACGTGCCGGTAGTCAACACCAACGACCCCATACTGCTGTTCAACAAACGCGGCGGCTCCGTCACTGACAAGAAATCCCTCCACCACCAGCGGATCCGCGCCCTCATCCCCGCCGAAACCGACTTGTCGACGTGGTACATGACATGGACATTCAGCCCGTCAGCTCCTTCACCATTGACGGCTGGGACGGTTGGGTATGCCACAACGTGATCCTCGACGGAGTGGACTCGCTAGCCAGCCTCGATGCTGCGGCCACCGCCACCCAATCCGACCTGAAACTCCTGCGCGTCGTTGACCCACGGCAACGAGTCACCTTCCGCACCCCCGACGAGCCATCAAACACGTCACCACCCTGGGTGGGCTCAAAGTCCACTCCCAATCCCTCGTCGCCGAATTTCCCCCACGCCCTCGGGCGACACCGAAAATCTGGCACCTCTCCATCTCCGCATTCGGCGGCGCAGGTCTCGCAGGTGAAGAAATCACCCAACCGGAACCCCTGAAGTCCCGGCCGAAGGAGGCGTGTTCCACGTCCTCGACCCGGACGCCTATGACGCGCCATGGGTAGAATATCTGGTGCGCATGCGCGGTCCCCGCAACGAATCCTTCCGCCACGAATTTGCCATCGTGGAAGGCATGCTGGCCGTCACCACCTACGCCGGCTCCAGCGGATCCTGCCGCATTCCCGCCGGTGGGGGACTCAGCAAGCCACCCTCATCGTGAAACCCGGCAACAAACCCTTCACCGCCCAACCGGACAAGGTGCATGTCTCCTCCCAGGAAGCTGGCGCCGACTTCGTGGTGAGTACCGAAGAAGGCGACTCCCTGCCGCTACGCTTCAACCCCACGCCTGATTTTCGAGACTACCGCTGCTCACCGAGCCGCCCGTATGGCGGGCCAGCCGCATGCTGCTGCACACGCATGATCGACACGGAGGGCACCATCCGGGTGCGGGGCGCCGGCGAACTGGAAGACCCGAAAATCTCGGTGCGCAACCACCACGGGCAACCCGTGAAAACCACGAAACTCACAAGCCGAGACGGGGCATAACCTATGTGGTACCCGTATCGAAACTAGTTTCGACAACCACGGTATTGTCGCGGGGACGCATCGACCTGGAATGGACCGACCCCAGCAACAACAAACGCATCTCCGTCACCCTCGCCGATGTGAAACCACCGAACCTGTGGCCGTGACCCTAGACGGCGGAACTTTAACCGTCACCGGCACCGAACAACAAAACCTGGGCGTGTGGGTATGGCCAGAAACCGCCCCCTGGCACCCGGCCGACACCTTCCCCGTGGTCGATGGCGCCGTAGCATTACCGGAAGAATATGTCGACGCCGGCAACCTCATAGTGCAGGTACACGTGCGCGACCCTTCACCGTGCTCCACACCCCGGTGAGCCCCGGCCCGAGGCCACCGTGCTAGAGCAGGAAGGATTCTTCGGAACCGACGACGGCGTGCTCGGCACTCTCTCGGCGTTCATCTCAGGAAGCCGACACCATCCCCACCGATCCCCAGGTGATGCCGGTGCTGTGGGACATGCTGGCCAGCGGTGGGCATCGGCCCGAAACCATCAAAAGCGGTACGCACCGTGTTCCAAAGCCAGCGGATGCGTCCCTGCGCGCCTCTCCCAATCACTGGTCAAATCCGCCCAGCAACCCGGCCGATTTATCGAAACCGGACTGGTGCGTTGCCGCTTCACCGGGACGCCGGGCAGCGAAGCCATGGACGCGGATCTGCACCTTGCGGCGTGGATAGGCACCCTGGAACTACTCGGGCAACTCGATCACCTGTTCGGCGCCGAAGGCTACCCGGATGCGGCCAAACCCCAGGTGGAAGAAGTGAAGAAACAACTAGCGGCATTAGCGGGTGACAACATTTTAGAAACCCTAAAAACCGCCCGCGACACCACTGGATTCCGCCTGCATCGACAAAACCACCGTCATGCTGGCTGGCATGGACCCAGCCCAACAACGATTCCCTACTGAACCAGGTGTTTGGGGAACACATTGATGCCGGGCGCCGTGCTAGACGATTCCAGCCGACTACTGGCGGTATTCAGAAACCTTCAACCAGCGGGACAAACTGGGGGAACTCTGGGATCCGAAAGACCTGATCGCGTCGGCGGTGACACTCCTGCGCACCCTGCGGAGCAGCTAATAAATCCCTGTACGCGCTGGCCCGAATCCGGTTTGACAAGCTTGACGGGGTGGACACGAATGCGAAAGAAAACCTGTGGGCTCTAGCCCCGTCGTGTCCCTGGTGCTGGCCCTGGCATCTCGTGTGTCCGCCCACGGGCTCATCACCTCCAACAAGACCTTGGACGCCGCCACCGCTGGATGGGCGCGGCTCGCTGAGGTGGTGCCGGACCTGGTGATCTCCGACATTGTTGCCCGCCGACGCCATTGCGTTAGCGATCGCCAAACCCGGCATTGCCCTAACCAAGCAGCGTCTCACTAGTTTGGCGTGACCTGCCCGATTAGGCCCTGACGTGGCGTCAGCGCCGTAATGTCCATGCCATGCGGAAAATTACTAAGAATCTCCTGCGGGTCCTGGGCGTCATCACAGTGCTGGTCTTCACCGCGGTGGGGGTTTCTGCCTATAACTACCACCACTATAAGCGCCGCGGTCCCGATCCCCGCGATAGTAGTGTCGTCGCGGCCCGGGGTGGCGTGACCCCAGTGTCTGGCACCTATATGCGTGGTTTCTACTACCCGGCCCATGGTGCCGCGCACCCGGGAACGGTTGTGGTGTTCAAGGGATCCGATGGGAGCAATAATGATGAATTAGCCCGACAGGTCAGGGATCAGGGCTATAACGTGCTGGGTTTGTATTTTCTTCGGCCAACCAGGTCAGCAACAGTATTTAGCTGAATGTGCCGCTGGAATTTTTCGACGAAGTATTGGCGTGGATTAATGACCATGGCGATGTGCGGGAACCTATCACTGTCATGGGAGTGTCTAAAGGGGCGGAACTGGTGGCTAACCCGGCGATTCGCTACCCAGAGATCGACAATATTGTGCTCTACACCCCTACGGCCTATAACTATCGGGGATAAATTACCAGTGGGAGCCATCGCCCAGTTTCACCTGGCGAGGCGAGCCGGTCGACTATGTGCGGCTACGATTTCTCCCCTCAAGCATGGTGAGGTCAGTGATGAACCTACCAGTGTCGTACCGGAAAACTAGTGAACGAGGCGTTAGCCGAGGCCACCAACCTAGAGGTTGCCCGCATCCCGATCGAAAAATTCTCCGGGCACGGTCTGTTGTTTGCGGGCGATCAGGATGCTATGTGGCCGGCTGATACGGCAGTGCGGGAGCTGAGCGACCGCAATAAAAACCTGGAAGGCGTGGTGTACCACGGTGCGGGGCATTTGTTTGATGAGGACATCACCCACTATGGGCCAATATGGCCAACGATGTTTGGCGGTTCTATCGAAGGCAACCGAATGGCGAAAACCCAATCGGACGCCTTACTCTTCCAGCGGCTACAAACCTGGCACGGATAAGCGTGTACCCTGTCCTACAACCCGAATCCTGACTGCGACGAATTGTCAACGTTATCCATAAAAAGTTTTTATGTTCACAATTGACCTTGGCGTTATTTTTCGCAATTATATAATCGTGACAAATTGCATTTCCTGGTGAGATCCGGGCAGTTATCATGAAAACTGTGGCGAGATAAGTAGGTGCTTATTATGCGAAAACTCCTGAGGATTTTACTGCGTTGCGTCAGCGTTGTCGTGGCGTTGTGCCTGGTACTGGCAGGAGTGATCGCATATAACCACAATCGCTACAAAATGCCGGGGGAGAACCCGCGTGATAGTAGTGTCGTAGCTCAACAAGGTGACGTGGAGTCTGTGACAGGCAACTACTTACGCGGGTTCACTACCCGGCTCATGGCACAGCCCGCCCAGGAACCATAGTGGTATTCGGCGGTTCGGAGGGCAGCAATAATAATGATGCGGCCCGCGCACTCCAGGACCAAGGATATAACGTCTTGGGGTTGTATTTCTTCGGCCAACCGGGCCAACAGGCAGAATTAGTGAAGGTACCGCTTGACTTTTTCCAGGAGGCATTAGACTGGCTGAAGCAGCATCAACACCAGGGCCCACTGACGGTATTGGGGGTGTCGAAGGGCGCTGAACTGGTGGCGAAACCTGGCGGTTCGCTACCCAGAGATCGACAATATCGTGGTGTTTACCCTTCGGCCTACACCTATCAGGGGTTGGGCGACTATCGCAACGGGGCGTCATCGAGTTTCACATGGAAGGGCGAGCCGGTACCTTATGTGCCGCTGCGCATGCCGCTTCGCACCACGATCCGTTCCATCCTGGCCCTGCCGGTGTCGTATCGGGAAACCCATGAGCTTTTCGCTCGCCGAGGCACCCGATCGGGAGGCTGCTCGGATTAAGATTGAGGAGTTTGCTGGCCGGGGCCTGTTGTTTGCGGGCGACCAGGATGCCATGTGGCAGGGGAAGCGGCGGTGCGGGAGCTGAGCGAGCGCAATAAAAACCTGGAGCCGTGGTCTACCCAAACGCCGGCCACGTGTTTACCGAGGACGCTACCAAGCTGGGGAAATTCGTGGAAAACCATGCTGGGGGAACAGTGGAAGGCAACCGGGAGGCGACGCTGCAATCCCGAACGCTACTGAAGGAACGCTTAGCCGCCTGGCACGCCAACTGGGTGGTAGGCCACCGTCCGTGCCCTGGTCGTCGTAACGCGCCCAAACCCATGAGTGGGGTACAAACAGTTCGATAGGCATAATTATATTGGTTATTCCAATTAATGTTGGTTGTTTTCAACTATTTCAATGAACGTTTACTGCTATCACGGCATGTAGAAAGGCATAGAATCGCTGAGAGGTGCTGGAGGATCGCACCGTACCAGTGATTATTTTTGTGTCTCGTGATGACTATATCCCGGTTTTTATCTCAGTAATTATTTCCATATTATTAATAACCATCACTGGTAACGAGCGTACGATATACGTATGAATACCAGGCGGTTAAGCGCATTATTGATGACATTATCCGCTATGGGAGTAATTCCGATAGTAAAGGGGTGTAAAAAAATAATTAAACAAAGTTATAAACAATTGGAACGTTATCAGGTGAAAACCGCTGATTTGAGTTACGGCAGAATGACGTACGTGGATCAGGGGAGCGGGGAAACCCTCCTGGCGTTGCACGGGATCTTCGGTGGTTACGATCAAGGCTATGAACTTGGGGTGAACTGCGGTTTTTCCCGGTAGGGTCATCGCCCCATCGCGGTTTTGGGTATCTGGGCAGCGATGTGTCGGGGCAAGGAACACCCAAGGAACAGGCCCGGGCATTGGTGGAATTATTGGACTATTCCGGTGTGGACAAAACCTTTGTGATAGGCGGCTCCGCAGGTAGCACACACGCTATCCGTTTGGCATTAGACTTTCCCGAGCGGGTCAAAGGCGTGATCCTTTATAGTTCGAGAATGCCGCTGCCAAAACGTCCGACAAAACCAATGCAATATAAATACATGGGTCCCCAAAATTCATCTGTAACGATATTGCTATGTATTTACTGAGTCCGGTGGTGGCAATGATGACTTCCACGCCATTGCACTCGGTTACGTCGATACTTCCCATCGAAAAAAACGGAAGGCGGGCGCCTATATTGATTCGGTAATTAGCAACCCGGATATGGCCAAAAATTTTGATGATTATCGGATTGAATCCCTCACGGTTCCAGTCCTCATTTTCAGCGCCATGGATGATAGGCTAATTAAATTCACAGATGTGGAAAAAGGTGATTCGTAGGGTTTCTAATAAGGTGTTTGTTCCCTTTGAAAATGGGGGACATTTAATCGTTGGTCATGATGTGGAAATCCATAATACTGTCAATGAATTTATTGCCAGATATCGGTGATTACATATCCACGGTGGTTGGCTGTGGCCTAATAGTCACGGGTGGTTGTGGCGGGAATTATGGCGGTAAAAACCGTTCGTGATATAACCGCAATCACGCTACCAATGACGGTGGCCACCCAACCAACCCCTGTAAGCTGGGACTATTAAGACACCAGACGGTAAGTTGGCCAACGACTGCCAGTAAAAAGCCCGCGATGATCCAGACCATGTGTGGCGAATAAATGTGTGAGTTATTCATTAATAAATAATCCTTACTGTTGGCTTTGCCAACAATATTAAATGCTGAGTTTATGTTACCGTGATCCTAGGGCTACCTCAAGGATTGAAGCCATATAAGGTGTGCAGAAATTCTTATAAGCGTGTGACTATTAAACACATAACGACACACCCACTTGGTAGCATTTTTTTGATTTATTGTGGCGTGGTGTGGCATCGCCGCTGCTCATCTGCTAAAAATGGTCGTTGACTGCTTGTTTCAAGCCGGCTGATAGATTCCCAGGAAGCTACCAGCTCGTTGGGGAATTTGGGTGATAGCATCAGTGGCTATGGCTTCAATACAGACTAAAAACTAACGCTCATAAATTTGGAATTGTGCTGGCTGTTCTCATTAGCGCCAGTATAATCATGTTGCCGTTTACCATGCATGTGGCGTTTTTCAGCATATACCCCGTTTTGTTTTTTTCAGCGGCTCCATAGTGGCGTTGAGCGGGTTAGCGCTTCGGTCGAAAGATGGTGGTGAGTTTAGGGTTTTTAGCATTGCCCTATGGACCATTATTAGTCCGTTCTTTTTCTCATGTCTACAATGATTTAAATAGCATTATTTCTATATGGGGGTAGTTATATGTTTGCTTTTTCGACGTCTATGGTCCGAGGGATTGCCCCCGTGATAATTGCATATCCTGCGTCGTTAGTTAGTGACGTGTGTTGATTGGCGATTTTTGCCAAGATAGAAATCATGGAAGCTGCAATTATCGTTGTGCTGGTTGTCGTCTTTGCCATTTTTGGTCGTGATGATGATCATCGCTCTTGGTTCGCGTCGTAAAGACTCGAAAACCATTGAGTTTTGAATCAAAGACCACTGATGAGCCAAAGCAATTAACACAACAGGAAAAGTCGGGAAATTATCAAGCCCAAAGGCGGGTTCAATTTCGCCCCCGCGAAGAAGGAAGAAGCCGTCCTGCCTGGTCAAGAGTTAAAGACATCGGCTACTGCAGCCATCCCGACAGCGGCCCAGTCGGCATCTCAACCTATGGCTCACTACTGATGCCCCGAGCGCTTCCGCCGTGAGCGAGAAACCGCACGAGGATCAGGACCGGTTGGGGAAGCGGCGGCAGCAGAGCGAGACTTTAACGGTTGAGACTGAGGCAAAGCCCGAGGATCCGGCCGTAGTCACGAAGAAGCCTGAGAGGAAACAGAAAAGAAGACGAACCCGTCGCCGCGGTGACGGAGACTGCCGAAGATTCTGAGCCGGACGCAAGCCTGAGGATCAGAGACTGAGCCTGAGGAGCCAGAGGACGAGAAGCCGGAAACGGTGGAGAATGAGGAACAGCCGGAGGTTGAGCCGGTCGACGACGAGCCCGTCGAAAACCAATCGGCCGTAGCAGAGCCGGAGGCCGACGACGCCGCCAGGGTGAACGCTGAAACCGTTGAGGATCGGTCGGCGAGAAAGCCTGTGGAAACCGACGAGGTTCAGCCAGCGAAAAAGCCTGCGGCAGAGGACGAGCCGGAAGGAAGAGGTAAAGGAAGAGGTGGCGAGGCGCCCCAGCCGGAAGAACAGCCGGAGCCGTCGAAACCGGGTCGGCAAAAAGCGGAACAAGCCACAGAAGCGCCAGAAGCAGCGCGGGAAGAAACAACAATCACGTGCCGCCGCTCAGGAAAAAAACCGGAAGAGGTTGTGGCCGCCGGCGAGGCTTCGGAGAAACCGCAAAAATCCGACAGTGACACCACCAAAGACCATAAGGAAGAACCCGCACCCCAGAACGCCCAAAGCGATCGTGACGAGCAGGCCAAAGACGTGGCGGACACGGGCTTGAGGGCTCGTTTGAAAAACTCGATGAGTTCCACGAGCTTGTCGAGGTGCCGGATTCCGAAGAAATCCGGTGGTGGAACAAGCCGAGCCGGAGGACGTCGACAAGCAGGATGCGCTAGAGGCTGCCGCCGCCGCGTCCGCGGTCGTCGAGGCCGCCGACAAGGCTCGCGCGGAAACCCCCGCGCCCGTGGAGAAGCAAAACCCGCCGATGCCGAGCCGAAACCGCAGGACACGATCGAACCCGCGGTGGGGCGCATCGGTAGCTGCGTGGTCGACTGTCGAAATCGCAAAACGTGTTTGGCCGATCGGTGCTGGGCATGCTGTCTGCCGGCGATCTCGACGACGATGCGTGGGAAGATATCGAAGCAACTCATCCAAAGCCGACCTTGGTGTAAAATCACCACAAATGTTGTGGATGAGCTGCGGGAAATGATTGCTGAACGCGGCGTGTCGAGCGAGGACGAAGCCCGCGCCATGCTGCGGGAATGCCTGATTGCAGCCTGCAAGCCCGAACTGGATCGCTCGATCAAGGCCATGCCTTACAATGGCAAACCCGCGGTCGTTCTCGTCGTGGGAGTCAACGGCACTGGGAAAACCACCACCACTGGTAAGCTCGCCCGCGTCCTGGTGTCCATGGGACATAAGGTGCTGCTCGGGGCGGCCGACACCTTCCGTGCCGCTGCCGCCGACCAGCTGGAGGCTTGGGGGCGTCGCGTTGGCGCCACCACCGTCCGCGGTGCCGAGGCCGCCGACCCCGCATCCGTTGCGTTTGACGCCGTGAGCAGGGGTGGAAACCCACGCCGACGTGGTCCTCATCGACACCGCGAGCCGGCTTCACAATTCCACCAACCTCATGGACCAATTACGCAAGGTCAAGCGGGTTGTTGAGAAAAAGCCGTGGTGGATGAGGTACTTCTCGTCCTCGACGCCACCACCGGCCAAAAATGGTTTGGTGCAGGCAAAAACCTTCGGTGACGTGGTCAATATCACCGGTGTGGTGCTTACCAAACTCGACGGTACAGCTAAGGGCGGCATCGTGTTCCAGGTACAGGAAGACCTCGGGTACCGGTGAAACTCGTGGGCCTGGGCGAAGGCGCCGACGATCTCGCACCCTTCAAGTAGAAGGATTCGTGGACGCCCTACTGGGATAGCCCACCACGTGTGTGGGGGTAGGCGCGTCCTCCCCTATAATTACAGAGCAAGTACAAAATTCCACCCCATCATGAGCAGTAATCGCTTGTGGTGGGGTTTGGTGTGTCTACACTAAGGCCATACATTAAATACCTGAAACTGTTCCAAGAAACCGAGGACCGCCATGAAACTTGTGACCGCAATCGTTAAACCTTTCACACTCAGCGACATCAAAGATGCGTTAGAACAAGTGGGCGTGCACGCCATGACCGTGACCGAGGCCCAAGGTTTCCGGGCAGCAAAAGGCACAACGAGGGTGTACCGGGGCGCGGAATACGCCATTGATTTTTGTTCCCAAGCTCAAGATCGAAATCGTCGTGGACGACCCCATTGTGGAGGACACCATTGCCGCCATTGTGGAAGCCGCCTACACCGGAAAGATCGGCGACGGTAAAGTATGGGTGACGGAAATCCAGGAGCTAGTACGGGTTCGTACTGGTGAGCGGGGTGTGCCGCCATTTAAGGCCACGTCAGATTATTTGGGGGTGGGGGATAACGGTGACAAAAATCAGCGACACTACCCATAAGGAATGAATTATGTGCTTGACGTTTTTGGGTACCGGCTCCGGCACTCCCACCCGCACCCGCAATACTGCGGCCACGATCTACGCCCGACCCGGTCACAGCGAATTCTGGCTTTTCGACTGCGGCGAGGCTACCCAACACCAAATGCTTCGCCACGGCATCAACATGAATAAAGTCAGCCGGGTCTTTATCACCCACATGCATGGCGACCACACATTCGGGCTGCCGGGTTTCATCTCCAGTCGGGCGTTTCGCACCCCGGGTGATCCGCTCACGATCTACGGGCCGCCCGGCATTGCGGAATTTGTGTCGGTCACCCTAAACACCTCGGCGTCGCATATTCGCTACCCTCTGAAGGTGGTAGAGCTCGACCATGCCGGGGAGGTCCCCTGGGCCAGGATGATACTATTACTGTTCGCTACACCACGCTTGACCACGGCGTGCAGTCGTACGCTTACCGCATCACCGAGGCCGACCAGCCAGGGGAGTTGCAGGTGGATAAGCTCATCGACCATGGGGTTCAGCCCGGGCCCTGCTATGGGCAGCTGAAACGCGGCGAAGACATCACCCTCGACAACGGCACGGTGCTCCGTAGCGCCGACTTTGTGGGCCCACCCCAACCCGGCCCCGATATTGTGCTCTTCGGCGACACCGGTTCGTGCCCAGCCACGCCGACTTTGCCGCTGGCGCCGACCTCATGGTGCACGAAGCCACCTACGGTCCCGAATATCCCGATAAAGCACAGAAATATTTTTCACTCCACCACCACGCAGGCCGCCGAGCTCGCTCGCCAGGCTGGGGTGAAAAACTCGTGCTCACCCATTTCAGCGCCCGCTACGACACCGACGAAGCTTGCCGAACTGCTGGCCCGGCGCCCAAGCAATCTTCCCCCACACCGTTCTCGCCGCCGACAGCTCAACCATAGCCTGTAAAGCATGCCGCAACCTGCCGCGGATATTCGTCGCACAGCTTTTTCGACGCGCCACCGAACTGGTGGCGGCCTTCACCTCCACCTGGCACCGCCCTGGCGCCACCGGCTCCTACGCCCGCCGGGGAATTAACCGCCTACTCCGACCTGGACCTGCTCCTCATCTGCCCACCCGGCCAAGCCTTGGATAGCGCGGTGAAAACACCAGGTGGAGAATCTATGGTATCCCATTTGGGACGCCAAGATTCGCCTCGACTACGCCGTGCGCACCCCGGAGGAATGCGCCAACATCATCGCCGACAACGCCGTTGCCGGCCTGTCGCTACTGGACCTCGCACGTTGCCGGCGACCCCAGCCTCACCGAACAGACTCGAAAACTCGTGCTACGCACCTGGCGGATCGCCCTGTCCCGCAACTTCGATGGCATCATCGACACCGCCATCGCCCGGTGGCGGCGCTCCGGAGCCGGTCGTCAGCATGACCCACCCCGACCTGAAACACGGCCGGGGCGGTCTCCGGGATCATGAGCTCCTCACCGCCCTCGCATTCGGAAACCTGTGCGACGCACCCGACCTCACCGACCAGCGCACCCTCCTGCTCGATACCCGCACCATGCTGCACCAGCACGCCCGCCGGCCCAGGGACGTTCTCGACCCAGAATTCGCCGCCGACATCGCCATTGACCTTGGGTTCCGCGACCGATACGCGCTCTCCCGCGCCATCGCCGAAAGCCGCCCGCGCCATTGACGACGCCCTCACCAGCGGGCTCACCACCGCCCGAAATCTCCTCCGGCCCACCACCCCAACGAGTCGAAAAACCCGAGCGACGCCGCCCCCTCGACATTGATGTTGTCGACGCCGGCGGCAGCGTCTCACCATCCCGCAACCCCAACCTCACCGACCCCGCCCTCCCTGCTCGCGCGTCGCGGCAGCCAGCGCCCGCACCGGATTGCCCCATCCACCCCGCCACCTGGTCCCGCCTGGCCACCCTACCGCCCATGCCCGACCGCTGGCCTGCAGGCCGCGGCCAGCGATTCCTCGCCCTCCTCCTCCCACACCACACCGCCCGGGTCATTACCGAACTCGACAACCATGGACTATGGTCCCCCTCGTTCCCGCCTGGGACAACATTCGCGACCTCATCCCGCGCGAACCCATCCACACCCAAACCATCGACCAGCACTGCCTCCAAGTCACCCAAAACTGTGCCGCCCACCATGTTGCTGCCGCCCGACCCGACCTGCTCTACCTGGCTGCCCTCTTCCACGACATAGGCAAAGGACAAGGCGTCCCCACGCCGGACTCGGCGCCACCCGTGTTGCCGCCATGGCGCGACCCTCAGGTTGAACCATCATGACGCATCCGTGGTCACCACCTTGGTCCGTCACCACACTCTCATCCCCAACCTCGTGGCTCACCGGGACGTCGAATCCGACGACGCGGTCACCGAACTGCTCGACGCCGTGGGCTACGACCTGCTCACCGTCGAACTCATGCGAGTCCTCGTCCAGGCCGACGCCCTCGCTACCGGCATCTGGACCCCCACCCTCCGGGCCGGGACCGCCATGCTGTGCGACCGGGCCCGCGCCCGACTCACCGGCAGTCAACCCCGACCGCCACGTCTCGACTTTTCCCCACGACTTTACTTCCCGCGCCGGGTTGCCCTCGACCTCATCCCCGGGCCCGAAGTTAATAACGCCTACCGTCCGGTGGGTGGGACACTACCTGCGTGAAAGTATTCGCGTCCTGGCCCTCATGGCGGCTAAGGGTTGGAATATTAATTCCGCCGAATTCGTTGTCGAACCCGATCACACGCGGCCCGATTCACGGTGTACAACACGTTGGGAACCGGTTTCGATCAGGCAGAATTCGCCCAAGCGTATAAGTCCGGGGTTTACTCTGCCCTCCCGGACACCACCCCACCATCGCCGCCACCACCGCCACCTTTTTGGTTTTGGCAATATCCGCAAATCCGCACCGCGACCGGCAGGCTGCCCGGTACACTCATGGAAGTGTTACCGGAACTCCATTGGCTTACCATGAGCAACCCCGGGGCAACCATGATCGTGCAATGCAGTCTCCGCCCCGGCTTCGACCGGGCGGCCGTGGAACTGTGACGTGACCCGAGTGCTGACAACCAGCTAGTATGAATGGGTTAGCTAGCTAAATAAGGAGTGATCCCACCGTGTTCGAATCCCTGTCCGATCGCCTCAGTGCCGCCTTATCTGGACTCCGGTCGAAGGCAAAGGTTACCGAAGCCGATGTGAATACGGTTTCCCGAGGAAATCCGGTTAGCGCTGACTCGAAGCCGACGTCTCCCTGCCCGTTGTCCGCGGCTGATTAAACGCATTAAAGAACGCGCCCTCGGCGTGGAGGTTTCTAAGGCACTCAACCCGGCCGAACAGGTCATCAAAATCGTCAACGAAGAGCTCACCACCATTCTTGGTGGTGAAACTCAGCGCATGAATGTGTCAAAAACCGCCAACAGTCATCATGCTTGCCGGCCTGCAAGGCGCGGGTGAAAACCACCCTCGCAGGGAAGCTAGCCTACTCGTTGAAGGAACAGGGCACACCCCATTCTGATGGCCTGCGACCTGCAGCGTCCTGGTGCCGTCCAACAGCTGCAGATCGTTGGTGAGCGCGCGGGCGTGCCGACCTTCGCCCCGGATCCGGGAACCTCGCTGGACACCCTGGAGCACGAGATGGGCACCTCCCATGGGGATCGGTCGCGGTTGCTGGGGCAGGCGTTGCGGAGGCCCGCCAGAAAAACACGACTACGTTGTTGTGGACACCGCCGGTCGGTTGGGTATTGATGAAACCCTCGCGACCCAGGCCCGGAATATTCGGGATGCCATTCAGCCGGATGAGTGTTTTCGTCATTGACGCCATGATCGGCCAGGATGCGGTGACCACCGCCGAGGCGTTCCGTGATGGTGTGGATTTCACCGGTGTGGTGTTGACCAAAGCTTGATGGTGATGCCCGTGGTGGTGCCGCGTTGTCAATCCGGGAGGTGACCGGTAAGCCCATCATGTTCGCCTCTACCGGCGAAAAGATGACCGATTTTCTGATGTATTCCACCCGGATCGGATGGCGAACCGGATTTTTGGGCATGGGGATGTGCTTACCCTGATTGAGCAGGCGGAGAAGTCCCTCGACCGGAGCAGGCGTTGAGGACCGCGTCGAAAGCTATCCACCGGTGAGCTGCACCTGGAGGATTTCCTGAATCAGATGTTGATGATTCGGAAGATGGGGCCCATCGCTAACCTGCTGAAAGATGCTGCCGGGGGTTCGCAAATGTCTGCGATGGCGGACATGATAGATGAGAAAGCAGTTGGATCGGGTGCGGCGATTATCTGGGCATGACGCCGCTGGGCAGAATAATCCGAAGATTTTGAATGCGTCGCGCCGGCGGCAGATCGCTGACGGTTCCGGGGTGACGGTGACGGAGGTCAACCAACTTATCGAACGGTTCTTCGAGCGAAGAAGATGATGGGGCAGATGGCGAGCAGATGGGTCTCGGTGGTGGCGGGCGCCACGAAGAAGAAAGCCCAAGGGCCGGAAGGGCAAGAACAGTAGCGTCGGCCCCCAAAGCGGTCCGGGGTGGCGGTATGCCGAACATGGGGCATGCCGGGCATGGGTGGTGGCATGCCAAGCATGGCGGAGTTGCAGAAAATGCAGGAGCAACTGGTGGCGGCGGTATGCCCCCGATGCCTAAGGGGCGAGGGCGTTGATTTGAATAATCTCGATTTCAGTCAGGTGGATAAGAAGAAGAAACGGCCACGTTGGTGACGCTTTTCGACGCCGAACCTCCCGGCGTCGAGCTTTTGGAAATAAAAAGGCCTGTATGAGCACACACCTAACCGGGCTCACCTCCGCCGAGGGCTGCCGACCGGCTGGAGCGCTTCGGGCCCAATCAGCTACGCGCGCAAAAACCGAGCCGCAGTGGCGCAAATTTCTCCGCCAATTCCAAAGACCCCTCGTCTACCTGCTGTTTATTGCCATGGGGATTTCCCTGGGTGCCTGGATCGTGGAGGGGCCACTGGCGCGCCCATTGATGTTATTGTCATCGCCATCATCGTGATCGCTAACGCTATTTTGGGGTACACCCAGGAGGCGAAGGCCGCCGACGCGGTGTGCTGCTTTGGCGAAAATGACCGCCGCGAATTCCACCGTGATGCGTGACGGTAAACAACAAACCATCCCTCCCATAACCTGGTTCCCGGCGATGCGCTTCTCCTGGCCGAGGGCGACGCCGTGGGCGCGGATGCAACCCTCATTGAGGCCACCGACCTGTGATATTCAGGAGGCGGCGCTCACCGGCGAATCGAGGCCGTCCGCCAAAAACCCCCGAGCCGGTGGCTGACGACGCGCCCTGGGAGAGCGCACCAACACCGTGTTCAAAGGGCACCGCGGTGGTGCGCGGCGTGGGTGTCGCCGAGGTGCAGCACACCGGCATGGACGCACGCAAATGGGTTCCATCGCCACCATGCTGGCGGACACCGAGCAGGACCAAGCCGCTCAATAAGGAAATCACCGAGTGTCGAAAATGCTTGGCCTGCTGGTGGTGGGATCGCCATTGTGGTCATGGCGGCCCTGATCCTCATTAATGGGGCGCGCACCCGGAGGACATGGTGCAGATCCTTATCCTGGGCGTGTCCCTGGCCGTTGCCGCCGTCCCCGAGGGGCTGCCGGCAATCCTGTCGCTGGTGCTGGCTATTGGGGTGCAGAAGCTTGCCAAACATAATGCGGTGATGAAAGAACCTGCCCTCGGTGGAGACCTGGGGTCGGCCAGCGTGATTGCTCCGATACAGACCGGTACTCTCACCAAGAACGAAATGACATTGCAGCAGGTGGTCACGGCCTCCGGCACCACGATGCTTGGCGGGACCGGCTATGATCCCACCGGCACGATCACGGACACCACCAGTGACGTGGCCCGCGACGAGGCCTGCCAGGCGGTGATGGCCCGGCGCGGTCGCCAATAACGCCCAGCTCGACCGCGCCGGGACGGCACCTGGGAGATCGTGGGCGACCCCGACCGAAGCGAGCCTTCCTCGTGGCTCTCCCCAAGTTTGGTGCGGACGTCGCCGAAAACACCCCTGGAAGGGACGAACGGGTGAGCGAAAACCCGTTCTCTTCGGGCGAAATGAGTGTCCGTCACCACGGCGAGACCGCCTGTATGCGAAGGGCGCACCGGACATCCTGCTCGAACTCGTGCACCATGGAACTGCGTGGGGAAGCAGCAGAACCGCTCTACCGACGAGCGGCGCGCCAGCATCCAGGAGACCATCACCGGGCTGTCCGCCCAAGGCTTCCGCACCCTCGGGGTGGCCCGCCGTGACGGCAACGATCCGGCGGAAGAGAAAACCCTGACGTTCCTGGGGTGGCGGGGATCATGGACCCGCCGCGCAGCGGGCCGGGACGCCATCGCCGGAAGCCCATCGGGCGGGGATCCGCACCATCATCGATTACCGGCGACCACGCGGTGACGGCGGCCGAGTATCGCCCACAGCCTGGGCATTGATGCCGGACCCGGCAGCAGCGTAGCCGCAGGCGACACCGGAGAAAACTCCGGCGTGGGGAAGGCCGTCACCGGCCGGGAGATCGACGCCATGAGCGAGGGAAGAATTCCGGGCGCGTAGCCACCACCAACGTGTACGCCCGGGTGGCGCCCGCCCACAAAACCACGGATCGTGGACGCCCTGCAAGACGAGGCAATATTGTATCCATGACCGGCGACGGAGTGAACGACGCCCCCGCGCTGAAAAGCGCCGACATTGGGGTGGCCATGGGCATCACCGGCACGGAGGTGACAAAAGAAGCCGCCACCATGATCCTCACCGACGACAACTACGCCACCATCGTGTCCGCGGTGGAACAGGGCCGTGCCACCTTCGACAACATTCGAAAATTCTTGACGGTACCTGATGAGTTCGAACATGGGTGGTCGCCACCGTGTTCGGTGGGGTAGTGCTGGCCGCCCTGCTGGGGCTCACCACCGGCGAAGGCGGGGTAGTGCTGCCGCTACTGGCAACCCAAATTTTGTGGATCAACCTCATCACCGACTCCGGCCCGGCCCTCGCAATGGGCGTGAGCCCCACTGCGACGAATCCGTTATGAACCGCCGCGCCCGTAACATGGCCGACCGGATCATCAACAAAAAGCCATGTGGTGGCGGAGTCATCTACATCGGGTCATCATGGGCCTGGTCACCCTGCTCAGCATCGCACATGTTCTCGCCGGGCGGCCTAATAGCCGGCTCAGACAGCTTAGGCACCGCCCGGACCGTGGGATTCACCACGATCGTGCTGGCCCAACTCTTCAACGCCCTCAACTCCCGCTCGGAAACCCAAAGCGCATTCCACCACGCGACCAGCAACCGGTGGCATGTGGTACGCCATCAGAGTTGGGTGTGGTACTGCAAATCATGGTGGTGCACGTGCCATTCCTCCAAACAGCATTCGGCACCCTACGGCACTCGACCTCCACTCGGGCGGTCGCCATCGGCATGGCATCCATCGTGCTGTGGGCGGAAGAACTATCGAAAGCTGGTGCGCCGCCAACTGGCAAAACCGGCCGCAGACGCACCGCCCGGCCGCGGCGTCGCAAGCGCATCAAAAAGTTGACGCGGACAGTGAAAATAGCATACGGTGTTCGGGTTCCTGCGATTACACCGCCCCTGACCGGTCAGCCGGTCTGTCATCGCAGATAAAACCCCAAAGAGGCTGAACCGGCGCGCAGCCCGTGCGGCGCCTGTACTACGAGTGACATAAAGGAACCATTATGGCGGTCAAGAAATTAAACTCAGCGGCTGGGCAAAAATCCGCAACCCCCAATACCGTGTCGTGATCGCCGACGCCCGCACCCGCCGCGACGGCGGGTCATCGAAAACATCGGCATCTACCAGCCCAAAAAACCCTCGCTGATTCGTATCGACTCCGAGCAGGCCCAATACTGGTTGGGCGTGGGCGCATGCCAACCGACCCGAGTACTGGCACTGCTGCAGATCACCGGCGACTGGCAGAAGTTCAAGGGCCTGCCGGTGCCGAAGGTAAACTCGGGTCGCCCCGGAAGAAAGCCCTCAAGCAGGGAACTCTTCAACAAGGCACTGGCCCGAAGCCAACGAGGGTCCCAGCCTGCAAGACGTGGTGAAAAAGGCCCGCAAGTCGAAGGAAGAAAAAGGCGATGAAGGCGCGCCGCCGAAATCGCCGCAGCCGAAGAGAAACATCCGAATAACTCATATCGACGCTTCCGGCAGGCGCTGAAGCCCCGTCAACTATCAGGCGGGGCTTTTCGTACGTCGGTTCAACGGGAGCGGCTCAACTATGCTGCTTCCCTTGGGCACATGACGCAGCGAAAACATGCTGGACCTGTCATCTATTTCAAAGATCATTAACGCATTGTATGAAGACCGCGATGCGGCCATCATCACACCAACTCGAAACAATACATCACCCTTGTGGCCCGAACCTTCCCGGGCGGGTGGAAACTCCAACCAGATTCAGGTTATGGGACCCGAGCATAAAAATAATTGCCGGATCGTCATCTCCCGTTGACGAGACAATTACAATACCGAACCGTCGCCAAACCCTCACCACAATATGGAACACTGGTGAGCCGAGCGTCAGGATGAAAAGCACTCCAACAATCCCCGGCCATGTCTGCGCATTCACCGCATCAACAAACGCGGGCTATCTAGAATCCGATCGGTCGACCATGGATGACCCTAACGGTCTTCGCCAGTCAACATGGTGAGCAGAAATACGCTGCCGCTGGGTCCGCATCCTCGGGGCAATCCACCGATGCCGCACATGCTGATCACATGCGTAATCGTGCTCGGCGTCAACGCGGGTCACCTCATTACCAACCGTAAACGTCACACGCCCCGTGATTGCCTGCACAAAAATCGGGTGGGGCCGCCTCATGATCGCGGCAACACCTGGCCGGGCAGAAACGTAAAAGAATCAGATTTGCACGATTCCCCTGGGCACCAGTCACTCGCCGCCGTCTGCTTCCCCGGGCTGCGGCTCGAGCCGCGCCTACAGGTCGATCGTTGCGGGCGGTGCCGACTGCTCGGCGTCACCAAAGGTCCTCAGAATTTACCGGGAATATTCGTCGCGGCACCTAGTGTAAAACAGATTGTCCGATGGTTTTCCCCACCGTGGCGACCGGTTGCTAAGCTCAATGCTCATGGAGCTAATGATTGGGCGCGTCATCAAGGCGCACGGCATACGGGGAAGTCGTGGTCGACCCACACCGACGAGAACGGACATCCGCTACGCGCCGGGGACGGTCCCAGCCGCGCAAGGGGCAAGCGGGAACACACGCTCACCGTGGTATGCTCGCCCCCACCAGGGCGATTACTGGTGACCTTCGACGAGGTGCCGGACCGTACGGCCGCAGAATCATTGCGCGGCACCCAGTTTTGGGCGGAACGGTTGGACATTGATGACGATGAGGGAAGCTACGACCATGACCTGACGGGGCTGCGGGTTCATTCACGAGGGTGTGGAGATCGGCTCGGTGACCGGGGTCATGTCCGGCCCAGCTGGCAGCTATTCTGAGGTGGAGCTTGCCGGCGGGCAGAGCATTAGTGCCGTTCGTGTTTGACATTGTTCCCGAAGTCGATCTTAAGCCAGCACGTGCACGATCACCCGCCGGACGGATTATTGGACATATAAGAATATGCGCATTGATATCGTTACGATTTTCCCGAGTATGTAGGCGCCCTGCGGCATGCCCTGTTGGGGAAGGCATTGGAGCAGGGCATCCTGTCCGGGCTGGTGCATGACCTGCGGGATTGGGCGCAGGATGCGCACAGAGACTCGGTGGATGACACTCCCTGTGGTGGTGGCCCCGGCATGGTGATGCGAAACCACGGTGTGGGGGTCCCGCGTTGAGTGATATTGCGCGGGTGCTGCTGCTGCTGAAAGAGTTGGATTCGGCGCGCTGCACCGTGACATACCGTACCTACATTGGCGAGGTGGATGATGCCGCGGACCTTGCCGCGTTGCTGTTGGTGCCCACGCCCGCCGGCACTCCGTTCACCCAGGCGGACGCGCAGGCCTAGCCGGGTGAGAGCACATTGTGCCTCGCCTGCAGGCCGCACTACGAGGGTATCGGACCAGCGGTCATCGAGGATGCGGCGAAGCGCGTACCGGGTGCGGGGAGGAAATGTCCACTCGGCGACTCATGTGCGCTCCATCGGCGGGAAGCAGTGGTGCCTCGTGGATCGCCGCCGAGGGCTGTCGTGCGGTTGATTCCCGAGCGTTAGACAGCCGCGCAGCCACCAGGAGGATCGTTTTTCCGACATGGCATGGTTGAGGGCCCGTGCGTGCGCGAAGCCGCCCGTGTGTGGCGGGACCTGGAGGTTCCCCGAGGTGCTGGCTTTCTCCCGGCGACCATGCGCGGGATCGACTGCGGCGCCGCGACCAGTCCCTGTGCCGCGCACGAAACAGGTTCGCGGAGCTGCTTAAGCGGGTGTGCTAGACGGAGGACGAGCTGACTATGACGCTGCACGGTCGACGCGTCAGCACGCGATATGGCTGTCCTGGTCACCAGGTCGGAATGTGAAAATTGACGTCAAAGCCGACGCGCCAGCTTTCAGAACGGTTAGGTCAGTGCTCGGCGATCCACGCGAGGGAAACTCAATTTAAGCTGCAGGCGGATAACACATGTGCTGGTCTCGAGTATGAGCAGGCCGAAGGCCACCCGCCGTGAGAGGGAGACCTCGCACCGCGTCATCATCCATCGTTACCGCTCTTCCGCTTGTCTGATCGCCACGAGCGTGACTCGAAGACCTTGCCGAAGGGAACCCATTGGTATGGGACCTCCTGGAGGGCAAATCTGGACCCTGAGGTCATGCCTTTGCGCGCCTGGCGGGGGTGGGAATATCATATACATTGAAACCTGGCACACCTTACTGGATTGCATGAGGAAGCTGGTATTCAGTTGCTGAAAACCTCTGTCTACACCAACAGACGACTGCAGAGAAGAATAATGTTGGCTTAGCTTGGTCTTCCTTACTTGCTAGAGACTAATTCATGTTTCAGGAGGGACGCTGAATAAAGCTTTGCATGTGCAAAACAAAAATACCCTATCAACCCCCGCACTGTTACAAGATCCTAGTACACTTGTCCCTGGAGACCCCTCACCTGGCGCATCATCACATCAGGAACAGACCACCATTACCCACCAAGCCTGGGAGCATTCACATGAAGCGTGCAGGTCGCCATGCCCACCTGCAGAAACTATGAGACAACAAGTCTTAGCGAACGTTTTTCGGCACATTCCAGCCCACTATTTCCAAGGCAGTCACTGTGACATAACACCAACTACATTTTGAACCTGACATGTTTCCTTAGCATAATGCACAAGCTCTATTGTTTTACCACCCCATACAGGTAATTGTATCGCGAATTTTGCTCAAATCCCACCCGAGACAGTATGATTTCTCTCGTGGGTGATATAAGGGTGCCTCTTCTAAAGGAGAGGCTCAGAGCAGTTTAGAAGACCCATCCCACAGCGCCAGCTTATGCATTAATCTCTGCCAACTCCTCAGGGCTAAACCCATCACCGGAATAAGCCGGGTTAGCATATTCTCTAGTTCCAGCATCCACGGTTAACATATGTAATCCCTCGGATTGGAGAGAACCTTCCTGATGTCGGCAGCCACCAAACTCCCACGAGCCCTGAACTATCATGGAGCCCCATTATCTGACAGCAGAAAAACAGCATGTGCTTCCCTGGAAGATCCACTGGACCGACTTGGGCAAACCGTAGTTTAATCAGGGTGATGATATCTTTTGGAGTTCATAGGTGTCATAATCATTAGCTGCCATAGTTTACCTTGAAGCTTATTCATGTTTTTAAATAGGGGCCTCACCACCCGGTGAACGATCCCCTGAGAAAGTATAGGAAAACGAGGTTGTAGTGTACTTAGCAGTAAGTGTGTATGTACAAAATAATTTACTCAACTCCCGCAACCAGCTGATCCTAGCACACTCACCACACAGATAACTCTCACCCCAGCCAATATCATCACCACACAGGAAGCCACCACTGCCCACCAAGCCTCGGAGTTTCACCAGCGTGCAGACACATGCTTTACCCGCAAGAAAACCCAAGGCAACAAACCCTAGCTGGTGGCTTTTTGGCACGTCCTACCCACTATTCCAGAGCGATTAATACCAAAGGAATATCCGATAGCAGGTTCCCACCTCACTGCGTCAAGGACCTAGTCCTCAACGGCTATGGATGTGTTAGATGGCACGCCTGCACCATGTGCTGGTGGGTGGAAAAACGCTAGAACTTGTACAGTGGAATACCACAAAGCAGGACACAACCTGCAAATATCACATTGATCAGGGTGGTGAAATATTTATATTTCACCACCACTACCCGAATAACGCATGACATCATATAAGAAGTTACCGTAGTTTATTTGTTATATGCAGCCTGGCACCGTACTGCGGATAAAGGCATATGTGGGGTTAGTATACACCTTTGAAAGACCAGGTAGACTTACTGGAGGAAACGTCAATAAGGAATCAATACCATACGGTAATAGTAGAACGGATCCATATAGCCCACCGAAAGTATGAAGAATACTATCCACCAGCAGGCTCTGCAACACAACCATCCGGCAATCAACGATAATGAAAATGTCATTGCCTCTACTAACCAAGGAACCATGTTTTCCCCAGCGGCTGAATAAGCTCCTTTAAATTAGTCTTCAATGGCGTTACAACATTGATTGTTTAAACCTATTTGCACTCACTATGAAGATCAAGCGTTTTTAAATAGGCCCTCACTACCCGGTAACTGATCACCCCTGAAAGTTATATAGAAAAATGAGGTTGGTAGTGTAATTATAGTAAGTGTGAAAAACAACAACAAAATACCTATCGACTGTACCGCTGATGACTCAGAATAACAATTCACCACGGATAACTCCTCAATTTCAGCTAAATATCATCAACACATCAAATATCCCACCACCACACACCTGCTCAAGCCTGGGAGAAATGAATACGCAGTGCAGGTCACCACATGCTTTACCTGCAAGGAAACCTGCAGCAACAAACCCCAGCTGTAATACGCTGCGCCATCCAACCCACTATCTCCAGAGCTGACAACACTGCACCAATATCCTGATGTGGTGTTGCCACCACCGCCAAGCCGAAGGACCCAGGCTCAATGGCTATGTGTTAGATGGGGACGCCTCAGCCATGCTGGTGGTAGAACGCCAGGAACCTGTGGGAACACCCTCACAAGGCAGGCATAACCTACAAGTTTTGAATACGATCGGGCGGTTGTTTTATTTCACCACTGGCTTACCAGGATCAACGCATGATATCACCGCTATAAGAAACATTGTAGTTTATGTCTGGCCACATGCAGCCCTGTATAACTGCGGATAAGAAGCTATGTTAATAGATGCGCACGCCTTTTAAGAGAAGACCCAAAACCCTATTAGGCTGGCAGAAATAACCAGATCCGCATGTGGTCGAGGATCTATCGTATCGCCCACTCAAAACCTGCGGATAATATCCACCCCAGGCTCCCCCAACCACGCAACCATCATCCATGATTAACGTGATAAGATAATGTTCTACCAGCTGAACCATGTTTCCCCAGCAACTGAATAACCAGTCCGCGATATTCAAAAGTGATTACAGGTTTCAGGCTTTCCTGATACAGCGTTGGCAACGTTTCCAGCATTGTGCGCGTGACCATTCATGCTGAAAACTCATCTGCTCGTCATGCTCACAACCCGGTACAACTGCGTTTTTCCCGAATGCGCAAATATATTCAGTTTTTCAGATCGGTTGTATGCTCATCATCGGAAAAGGACAATGCAGTTATAAACTGGTTGATTCGGCACCGTGTGGTCTCATTTGAATAACTTGAAAGGGTAATAAGGTCATCAGGAACTGTATAGGTGATCCAAACCCCCACGTATCAACAATAATGCTAATGGCAGATCCAAATCCTTCCTGGCGGGCCACGGCTTTACGGGCATCATCTAAGATACAATAGGGGTGGAAAACGATTATCAGGTGTGAAACCGGTATCCCCGTTTCATTAGTCCAGTTCGCGAAGCTGGTGTTTGTATCCGGCTCAGTAACTCTGTCAAAACCCTTTCGCAGTGCTGCAAAATACCATAAGGTACACCAGAAATAGGAAACTCAGAACCATTACAATACTACTTAGCATTATCGTTTTGCCGTGAACCTGATGTCCTCCTCTCTACGGTAGCTGCCAGACTCGTCCAGCGATGGCCGTACTGCATAAAACTGCTCAACCTACATGAATATGCGTAGATCTTCGGTAGTATTCCGGACAACTCTATTACACACTGCTGCGTCACCATAAGTCACACCATTTTCCCGCATGGAAACATAAACCGCTTCGCTAATTCCATCTGTAATATACTTACGCTACCCTAGCATCAATACAGGCATTCATCGGAGAAAACCAACACGCATAATCAACAACTTTCAACGCCATATAAAGGTCATTTAGCCATTGGAAAATAATGTTTGAGAATAATTGGTCGAACATTATCCTGTGCATCAATTAATACCTGATGTTAATACGGTAATAGGATCCTCTTCATCCTTTTCGATGTGCATCGCATTCCAGTTACCGAAACCATTCCATAAACTAATGCTGAGCAGCTGTCGAAGTCCCAGCGGAATCCGTCAGCGCGGCATAGCAGTGATAAGGAGTTCCGCTATTACGTTGAGGTCGTGCGCAGGATGCCAATTCATCACGACGATGCGCAATGTTTTCAGCTGTTCTGGCTCGTAGTCGATGCCCGAGAGCAATAATCCTCATCATATATTTTTCGACAAATCGTTCAAGCCGGCCGATATAATGAGGAATCCAGGAAGATCTGCACAACCCACCTCACCACTGTGTATCCCATGCGATCCAGCAATGGGTTGAAAAGGAATTTCTTCAAACCGCAACGGCCAACCGCGGTTGCAGCATCAATTTCGGCCATAATTAACCCGGCGGGAGACCATGACAAGGCAGAACCTGGATGCATAATCCAAACCTCGATGCTTCTGAACTGTCATAACTCCAATTAAGGTCTTCACGTTATAGCAGGGCAAGGAGACTTGATAAACCAACTTCACAAAGAGAAGACTATCCACAATCGCCCTGTAGCCACCTGATTCCACCGCCTGGGTTCCTCCGAGGATCAAGGTCACTCTCATCCGAATAGTCAGACCATACCCGTCATATACCTGCAACAACCGAGCATCAAAATCACAAAGGCATCACTAAACGACGACCAAGTAGACAAGATCATGCACACATTCCACAAATCATCATCGAAAACTTTGTTCCACATGGTAAAATACAAAACTGCCTTGTCAATCAACGTCGCAGCCGAGCAGACGTAGAATCAATCGCAATCACAGCTCGGAAGAAAACGTATGATGATAAAAAAAAAGCCACAGCAAGCTATCCTCTCAGCTATATAGCGGAATGTTCTTTAATATGGTCCCTGATTCGCACCAGATGTGCTGCGTCTAGGGGTATTGAATAAGGTGTCGTTTGGCCAGATTCATTAGTGGGAGTGTGGGCTGCCATGGTCATCATGGTGACACTTCATATCCCGGTCCCAGGTGAAGGCTATTCGGGCGCGCTTCTTTTGTGGAAACAAAAATATCCGACGAGTCAGGAGCCGTGCCTCCCACCTGACACCTGAAAGCACATGGCGGCAGATTACGTTTCGAAGCTGGTCCGCTCCGAACGTTGTGGGTCGGTCACAAACTGTCACCAATGGCACGCCCATGGCACCGCGTTGGCGGAATCTCTGGTCACCACGCTGCTCGCCCCGATCACCCTGTTATCCCCTCCAATGGTCACCCTGGCAGTACCGTGACACAGTCCCCACACACACCACAAGTTGATCGTAATCATGGGCATCTCCCAACCTCCCGGCGATCTCGTGCACCATCCACCAGGCGGGTGACCGTAACGTTACAACCACCATCTGTGCACCCACTCACCAATGGTGACCGTGGTGGCGTCCAAGATGGTGAGCCCAAAATTGTCGAACGTGTTTGGTCCAATGGTGGTGTGTTCACCCCATATTCGATCATCATAGGGCCGTACTCGGCATGGCCCGCTCGGGTGAATAACAACTGTCGCAACAACGGTCCAGGGCATCCCGGTCCGAGGCGTGATCTTATTATATTCGTGCAAATCTATGGTGATCTTGGTTTTGGCCCGAGCCGGAATGTGCCACACCCCGGCTGGGGAGACGTTTTTTCGCATGAATACGACGCCCCAGTGTACCCACCTTGGGGCGTCGTCAAGCGAAATTCAGCCGGTGGCCTGCTGAAATCACGTGGAAATTGACGACCGGCCCCGCACTGGACCCACCTCGTTCGGGGACCGTCGTAGCCTACCACCACCGTTCTGCACACATGCTGGAGCTGTCTGGATCAGCTTCAGGGGGTTGCCAAAATCAAGGGAACCTGAACGCATCAAACACGTTCAGGTCTGCTGCGTGCGGTAGGTGGGGTCCGCCCGGGTTTAGTCTGCCCCATCGAGCACACCACACCGTGGCGTGCTGGGGTATTGGGCCGGGCTTGGCTGCACAACTGCAGGCGGCAGCCAGGCAGAAGAACACCAGCTAGCCTGCCCGCTGGACAACAGCACCGACGAGTCCACATAGGTGTGTTGAGCAACGCCGTCCTCATCCACCCCAACACCAACGAAATCACGTGCCGACGTGTGGGTGCCGGGTACGGCTTGCCAGCGCAATACATCGCCTCGCTTCCTTCGAGCCCAGGCGCTAATTGGCGTGGCAATGTTGCAGCGCGTCTGCGTCCCTCGGCATCACTTTGTTTCGTTCATGCCGCCGCTGACACCTCATCAAGCTGGCGTTGGAACGTGGTCACCACCGCCGCGGGCATCCCGGCATCAATGCGCAGGAACCGGCCTCCGAAAACCCGAACTGGCGAGCGAATGATTCACCGGGCGATCCGCCCGAATTCATTCCCAGCCTGCCGCAGCCGGTGGGAATGTCTGCCACCCGGGCCACGACATGTCATTAATGAGTCGCCCGGAACTGGTTCGTGGTAAACCGCCAACCGCTCACCCTTGAGTTGCTGCGGCAGTTTTGCTAACGCCTCGTGATGAAGTCCGGCGTGGCTCCGGTGGTCGGCCTCTGCCCGCCGGCCACCGCTCAATATACGGACGTCAACTGATAGGATTCAATATTCAAAGGTATTTAACGTCTCATTATTCTTTGAGGTTTGGCTGAAACTCATTCGTCAAAATGGTCATCAGTTTAAGGTCCATTCTTCGACGTCACCGGCGGGTATGCCGCAGGAACAATCATAAAAATGTGGTAGAACGTGGCATCATCCATCAATCGTGGCCCGGCGTTCCGCCATAGGATGCTTGAATTTATCCAGGGTGTGCGCTGCGCCGCACCCACATTACGGTTACACAAATCGCATTTGCTCCTGGGTTACGTCCTTTGCAGTTTCACCCGCCTCGTTGCAGCCCTCCGTGAGCGTTCACATCCGGGTTTTCCGTCAACTGCTCCAACTGCCAGTTGAGGGATTCGATGCTCGTCAATGATCACC
>BNJV01000788.1_pt1 | contig 69021 bp, 74 predicted proteins | sample 8540591 | NCBI WGS metagenome assembly BNJV01 (sample SAMD00202457, study PRJDB9452) | human saliva metagenome | host: Homo sapiens
ATACTTCTTTCACACCGGCTTCCAATAAGATTTGCTTGGCTAATTGTAAGGTTTTTCCAGTCGTATAGATATCATCAACCAGCAAAATTTTATCTGGTAAATCAACTCCATTCTTAATTTTAAAAGCCTGCTGCGTCTGCAGACGCTCCTCACGAGTCTTGCTAGACTGGGCTATGGTGTCTTTTTTCTCTAAGATATTTCTATATGCTACTTTTCCTGCATCTAAAATCCCCTGCACTTGATTAAATCCTCGAACTTGAAATTTTTCGACACTGACTGGAATCGGAACAATGGTATGCTCTCTAAACATTCTGACTGCTTTTCTAGCTGCTTTTGCAAATACAAAGCGCAATGCATAGTCTCCCTGAAACTTATATTGACTGAAATAAGCCTTCATTGCTTGATTATAAGTAAATAGTGACTGGTGTTGGACTTGATTTCCCTCTTCCTCCCATTTTTTGCAATCCGTGCATAAATCTGATTTCCCGTCGCGAAAACAGCGAGGGCAATGCTCTTCAGATATGCGTTCAAAATTTTGATAACAAGTGGAGCAGCAGCTTGGTCCTTCTTCTTTTAATAGAAAAAGCCGTAAAAAACTACTTTTGTCCTCAATTTGCCCTTTGCATAAAAGACACTCTGTCATAATCCCGCCTCCTTATTCATATCTCTCATTTCCCGAATTGCCTTTTCCATAGCAAGGGTAGTCCCATCATGAAAAAATAGCAACTGTCCCGTCGGTCTATCCATACTACGGCCAACTCGGCCTGAAATCTGAACCAGAGCACTACGACTGAATAGGCGATGATTGGCTTCCAAGACAAAGACATCTACGCCAGGAAAAGTCACCCCACGCTCTAAGATAGTCGTTGTCACCAAAATAGTGATCTCCTTGCGACGAAACTGTTCAACAATCTCCAGACGATTTTCTGTTGTGGAGGCGACAAAAGCTAGCTTTTCATCCGGCAGAGCAATCTGCAGAGCCTGAGCAAAATCCTCTCCTCTTTGAATTTCTGCAGCAAATATCAAGAGAGGAAATTGAGTCTCCCTCTGTTTTTGTATATATTTTAAAAGCTTAGGTGCTATTTTCTTCTTCTGAAGATATTTTTGAAAATCAGATAACCAAACTTTCTGAGGGATAGTCAAGGGATTACCATGAAATCTTCTGGGAAGACTCAGGCGTTTCAGCTCACCTTTTTGAACCCTTTTATCCAGTTCATCCGTGGAAGTAGCTGTCAGAAAAATAGTTGTAGCATCCTCTTTAACTGAACGCTCTACAGCGTGATACAGCATGGGATTATCCACATAAGGAAAGGCGTCTACCTCATCCACAATCAGCAAATCAAAAGCTTGATAAAATTTTAATAGCTGGTGAGTGGTAGCAATCACCAAGGGACTGCGAAAATAAGCTTCTGACTCCCCATGCAGAAGGGTTATTTCACAAGAAAAATCTTCTTTAAGGCGCCGATAAAGCTCTAAACAAACATCAATCCGCGGACTGGCCAAGCAAACAGAACCACCTCTATCAATAACTCTTGCAAGCACTTGGTAAATCATTTCTGTTTTTCCAGCGCCAGTAACAGCATGCACTAGCGTATTCTGCCTTTTCTCTAGCGCATCAAGTAAGCCTTTGGAGATTTTCCCCTGAAACTCTGTCAGTTGCCCCTGCCATTTAAGCACCTGATTTTTAGGAAAATCCTCTTGAGGAAAATAGTAGAGTTGTTGGTCACTCCGTACCCGACCCAAGATTAAGCATTCTCTACAATAATAAGCTCCAACAGGTAGCTGATTTTCTCGTTCAATCAAGCTGTTGCAGCGTCCGCAGCGGAGCTTGCCTTTTTCTTCTCGGATACTGGGAATTGCTTTTGCTTTTACTCGCAAGCTAGACTCTAACTGATTTTCTGTAAATATCCGTCCTAAACAATCTTGTAACTCTAACATACTTATATATTCGTAATTTTTTGGCAAAATTCATCTTTTTTTGTAAAATATAGTTATGGAATTTAAGACAATTAAAGAAGATGGCATGGTTCAAGAGGAAATTAAAAAATCCCGCTTTATCTGCCATGTGAAAAGAGTTTACTCCGAGGAAGAGGCTCGCTCTTTTATCGCTGCTATAAAAAAAGAACATTACAAGGCTACCCATAACTGCTCTGCTTTTATCATTGGAGAAAAGAGCGATATTAAGCGAACCAGTGATGATGGGGAGCCCAGCGGAACAGCCGGAGTCCCTATGCTGGGAGTCTTAGAAAAGCATGAATTGACCAATCTTTGCGTTGTGGTTACTCGCTATTTTGGCGGTATTAAACTAGGAGCCGGCGGTCTGATTCGAGCTTATGCCGGCAGTGTCGCTCTGGCTATTAAGGAGATTGGACTGGTTGAAATAAAAGAACAGGCTGGCCTGCGCTTAAAACTGTCTTACAGCCAATATCAGGATTTTGCGAATTTTCTCAAGGCAGAAAATCTTGCTGAATACGATACTGAATTTACAGATACTGTCTCCACTCTTCTTTTCGTTGAGAAAGGAGAAAGAGAACTGCTCAAAGATAAACTGACTGAGTTTTTTAAGGGCAAATTGAAGATGATGGATCAAGGACTGCGCCAAGTAGAAGTCCCCTTGACGTTTTGACATAAAGAAAAGCTATGGCTCTCATAGCTTTTTTATATTTTACAAAGCGCTTGTTTCATTTTATACTATTTCTATTAAATTATATTGAGGTATGTATTTTATGTCACGTATTTATCAAAACATTACAGAACTAATTGGGCAAACTCCCATTGTCAAATTGAACAACTTGGTTCCAGAAGGAGCTGCTGAGGTTTATGTGAAGTTAGAAGCTTTCAATCCTGGCTCTTCTGTTAAAGATCGGATTGCTCTCAGCATGATTGAGGCGGCTGAACGCGATGGTCTTATCAAACCTGGCGATACCATCGTTGAAGCAACCAGCGGAAATACAGGTATTGGACTTTCTTGGGTTGGAGCAGCCAAAGGCTATAAGGTTGTCATTGTTATGCCAGAGACCATGAGTGTGGAGCGCCGCAAAATTATCCAAGCTTATGGTGCTGAGTTAGTCTTGACTCCGGGCAGTGAAGGAATGAAAGGTGCTATTGCAAAAGCACAAGAAATCGCACAAGAACGAAACGGCTGGCTGCCGCTGCAGTTTAACAATCCGGCCAATCCAGAGGTTCACGAACGAACAACAGGAGCAGAAATCATCGCTGCTTTCGGTGAAACTGGACTGGATGCTTTTGTAGGCGGTGTCGGAACTGGCGGAACTATTTCCGGTGTATCTCACGCTCTCAAAAAAGTTAATCCGGACATCCAAACCTATGCAGTTGAAGCAGACGAATCTGCCATCCTTTCTGGTGAGAAGCCAGGTCCTCACAAAATCCAAGGACTTTCAGCTGGATTCATTCCAGAGACTTTGGATACAGCTGCCTATGATGGGATTGTCCGTGTAACTTCTGATCAAGCACTGGAATTCGGACGCTATATTGGCGGTCAGGAAGGCTTCTTAGTGGGAATTTCATCTGCTGCTGCTATTTTCGCAGCTATTGAAGTAGCGAAAAAACTAGGAGCTGGCAAGAAAGTCCTTGCTCTGGCACCTGATAACGGCGAACGCTACCTGTCTACTGCCCTCTATGAATTTGATGCTTAGTATTTTTTGAAAAACAAGTCCGTTTCAACTTAGCAGTCGGCTATGAATTGAATAGCAAGTCTATCTAAAACAAAAATATCCTGTTCTCTTATCGAACAGGATATTTTTTAAACTTTTTCTTCTTTTAAGAATTTTTTTGCCTCTTTGATCCAGATAGGCAGCTGTCTGCCTAAAGGCTCAAAACCAATTTTACAGCGGTCGTTTGAAAAGCGGTGGCGTCTAGGGAGGCGGTGCTTTTCTTCTTCCAGGGTCCGCATGGACAGACTGGACTTCCCAGAAAATTCATCATAGTCCACAACCTGTACTAAGACTTGCTGGCCAATCTTTACACTATCATGGATATTCTCAATATAACCCGGACGAATTTCTGAGATATGAATCAGACCAATTGTTCCGTTTTCCAGCTCAACAAAGCTCCATAAGGCTGAATCCCAGTGATTTTGCCTTTTAATTTATCACCGATTTTCATCAGTCTTCTACCTCAATGGTCTCAATCACAACATCTTCCACCGGCTTGTCCATCGCACCCGTCTCAACAGCTGCAATCTTGTCCAAAACTTGGTAGGATGCTTCATCAACAAGCTGACCAAAGACAGTATGGCGCCGATCCAAATGCGGTGTTCCTCCCTGACTGGCATAGACTTCAGCGATAGCTTCAGGCCAGCCGCCGCGACTCAATTCCTTAGCCGAATAAGGTAGATTTTTATTTTGAACAATGAAAAATTGACTGCCGTTAGTATTCGGCCCAGCATTTGCCATAGAAAGAGCCCCACGAATATTGTACAATTCTGGTGAAAACTCATCTTCAAATTTCTCACCATAGATAGATTGTCCGCCCATACCGGTACCAGTAGGATCGCCACCCTGAATCATAAAGTCTTGAATAATGCGGTGGAAAATCACACCGTCATAGTATCCATCTTTAGCAAGGGCAATAAAGTTGGCTACTGTTTTTGGTGCCTGTTCTGGAAACAGCTGAATTTTCATGTCACCATGATTAGTCTTGATAGTCGCTTTTGGACCTTCAGCTGCTGCAAGTTCTACTTGTGGAAAGTGTAATTCTTTTTCTACCATACCTAACTCCTCTAAGGCGGCAAAAATGCCGTCTTCTTCTACTGTTTTTGTAATATAATCTGCTCTTTTTCGCAGTTCTTCATGGGAAACGCCCATGGCAATGCCAATTCCTGCATAGTCAAACAATTCCAGATCATTGAGCCCATCACCAAAAACCATGACATTTTCAGGTTTGAAGCCCAGATGTTCGACAACCTTGGAAACTCCGGCTGCCTTGGAACCTTCTGTCGGTACCACGTCTGACGAATGAGGATGCCAGCGAACCAAACGCAGATGCTCCGCTAACGTGTCTGGCAGCTGCAGGCTATCTCCTCTATCTTCAAAGGTCCAAAGCTGATAAATATCCTTGTCTAAATGAAAGTCTGGATTTACAGGCAAATCTGGATAAACCACATCAACGGCCTCTGAAATCAGAGAATTTCGATTGGACAAGGCTGCTCCATGGCTGCCGACCAGACCATAGTCAATCCCTTCCCCCTGAGCCCAAGCAATATAGGACGTCACTCTATCGGACGGGATAACCGTCTGAGAAATCACCTTTCCTTTGCTATCTTCGACATAGGCTCCGTTCAGGGTAACGAAAAAGTCTGGCTGCAAAGCTCTCAGCTCCGGCACGACACCAAACATTCCTCGTCCAGACGCAATACCCGTCAAAATCCCTTTGTCCTTCAACTGCTTGAAAACTGTCTGGATAGAGTCTGGGATAAAACCTGTATCCTTGACTCGCAGGGTATCATCTATATCGAAAGACAATTTTTATCTTTTTTGCCTTATACTTTAATTTTGCGTCCATATCTCCCCTTGTCCAATCTTAATCTTTTCTATTATACCATTAAAAGTCTTCTTGTGGGACAAGATGGTGCTGAAAAGCATAAACAACTGCCTGAGTACGGTCGCTCACTTCCAGTTTAGACAGGATATTTGAGACATGGGTCTTGACCGTTTTGAGGGAAATGAAGAGCTCATCCGCAATCCGTTGATTTTCATAACCCTTGGCTAAAAGCCCTAAAATATCACGCTCACGAGCGGTCAAATCCTCATGGAGCTCGATATGGTTACGATGATACTCCACTTTCTTACTGACCTCTGTTTCAATGGCAAATTCTCCCTTGGCCACTTTTTTGACGGCACGGAGAATTTCTTCAGCGCTGGAAGTCTTAAGCATGTATCCATGAGCACCTGCATCCAGAACAGGATAAATTTTTTCATTATCCAGATAAGAAGTCAAAATTAGAATCTTTGCTTCCGGCCACTCTTTTAAAATGGCCAGTGTCGCTTCGATCCCATTCATCTCAGGCATGACGATATCCATGATAATCACATCCGGACGACTTGCTAAAGCTTGCTCAACTCCTTCTTTACCATTGACTGCTTCAGATACTTCTGCTATATCATCTTGCAGTTCCAGATAACTTTTCAATCCCAATCTGACCATCTGGTGGTCATCCACTAACAATATCTTCATGATCTTCTCCTTCTAGTAAAGGTATCGTGATTTCAATAGAAAGACCTTTTCTGGGGGCTGTCAAAAGCTTAAAGGTGCCCGCCATATCCCGCACACGGTCTTCCATATTTTTCAAGCCGTAACTGAGCTCATCCTGAGCTAACGGATCAAAACCAATGCCATTATCAGATACCTTGATTTTAAGTTCATTAGGTGCCTGATAGAGGTAAATATCTAGTCGGCTGGCTTGGGCATGCCGCAGTGTGTTGTTGATAATTTCCTGCATGATTCTGAAGACATGCTCCTCCATCTGTTTTGGTAGATGCCCAACCTGATGATTGAAGTGAACATCAATATCGCTTTTATCAGTCAGCTCCTTGATAATCACATCCATACCTTCGACCAGAGTCTTATTTTCCAACTCTGTAGGTCGCAAATGGAGCAGGAGAATCCGTAAATCTTTTTGAGCTGTGTCCAGAATATCTGCAATCCCCTTGAGCTGCTTTTGCAGTTTTTGTCCATCGAGCCGTTCTACATTTCCAGCCACTCCTGAAAGAATCATATTGGCTGCAAATAATTCTTGACTGACAGTATCGTGCAAATCACGCGCAATCCGCCGCCGTTCTTTTTCGATAATTTCTCTTCTGTCTGCAGGGTTTGGTTTTCAGACTTCTGGAGATTCTCTGTTAAACGGTGCAGCCTTCTCTCGAGCTGATGCAGAGAACGATCCAACTCGGGTTGGTCTGTCGGCTCCATCCTCCGTCCATCCAGCAAATTCCGAAGATTTTTTTGTACATGGGCTACCGACAGATATTGTATCAAGCGAGCTGCTATCACAATCAGAATGGTCAGTGATAAACCGATAATCACAACAAAGAACACAAAAGACTGCAACAGCTCCAAATCATTAAAGAGCTCCTGCCAAGTAAAATCAAAAATATTGAAAATATAATGAAAGATGATAAATAAGACAAAGAAAGTATAGAGGAGAATGAGAAAATAATTTGATTTCTTCACTTTCTGACAACCTCCACATTTCCTAAGAAGCTGACGAGGACAATCTTCACTGTCTTATTGGCCCGTTTATAGTCTGGTGTTGTCAGCGAAATGGTTTCGTTGCGCAGCTTGCGAGATGGATGATGCAGGAAGTTCAGCTCCCCGTAAAGAGTATTGATTTGCAGCTGAATTTCCACATCCAGCGGCACAATAATCTTGGTATCGCCAAAACCTTTTCGAATGACAATGACATTATCATGGTTGACCAAAATCACGTCTTCCAAATGAATGGTGTCTTTCCCAACGATACGCAAAAGATTGATATCGTGGAATTGACAGCTGTCCTTAGAAAAATGCTGAAGATCCCCCAACCAGCGATTCTTTTCACTCTGAATTTCCACATCTTCTTCGTAAACGAGATGGGTTTCTTGATTTTCCTTATAAATATAAGGATAGGCCACAATCATCCCATAAACAAGCGCAAATAAAAGGGCAGCAATGACGTAGGGATTGAGCATGATAATGAAAAACAGCATAATCATGGAAGCGACCAGCAGAAAATTCCCTTTTTGCTTGCCGAAGTAATAATAGAGCAACAGCAAAAAAAGGACCAAGATAATGACAACTCGTGAAAAATCAGCTGCCAACATGGTCACCAATGCCATGGATAATAAGACTGTTTCAACAAAGACAAATAATTGAACCTTCCACATAGCCATTTCCTTTCTCTACCTTCCTATTTTAACAAAATTAAACCAAAAAACCTCCGTCCAAGGCATGAAATGGGGAAATTTGTCCAGCAACAAAGAAAAAACCATCCGTTTTAAGCTAAAAAACTTAAAATGGACGGTTTATTAATCAACTATCAGATGAGCTAGAACTTGTTCCATGTCCACTATCTTCAGACGATGAGCTGCTCTTTGAGCTGCTACTAGACGATGATGATGACGAGCTAGATGACGATGGTGTCGTTGCTTCTGTCACGTAAAGAGTGATTTTTTCATTTGACTTGAGATCAATTGTCTGACCTGCTGCTGGTGACTGGGAAGTTACCAAGTCAGCCTGAGTCGAAGTGACCGAACGGTCAACAACTCGCTCAATTCGAGAAGAAGAAATTCCCATTTGAATCAGGTAAGAACGGGCATTAGCGTAGGTGTACTGCATGCTGCCAAAGTCAGGCATGGACACACTAGTTACTTCTTTCGCCACTGTCAGCTTGATCTTATGATTAGAAGTCAAATCATAAGTCGAACCAGCTGCCGGAGACTGACGAATGACCTGACCTGGCTCGTACTCGTCCGATTCCTCCTCAACAATCTCAATCAATTTCTCAGGAACCTTAAAGTTTTCCTTCAGATCTTTAACAGCCGCGTCTTTCAGTCTCTCAGTATAATCTTCCATTACAAAGGTCTTGGGTCCCTTGGAGATAATCAGGTCAATCTTGCTGCCTTCGCGGCGCTGACTGTTGGCCTGTGGATCAGTTTTAATGACTTTGCCGGATTCGACATTGTCGCTGTATTCTTCCTTTCCTCTCCGACAACCAGCTTCTTAGCTTCAATAGCAGAGCGAGCCTCTGCTACAGTCTGGCCAGAAACATCTGGCACGCTGGTATTGGACGGGCTATTATAGAGAAGGACGACAAAGGCAGCCAAAACCAATAGGACTGCAAAGAAAAGTACTTTGTAACGCGTTCTCAAACGACGTTTCTTTGGAACTTTCTTAACCGCATCAGCTGTCTCTTCCTTAACTTCATCCGCTTCCGTTTTAGCCGGAGTTGGCTTAACAGGTGGAACTGCCGGCTGCGGTACAGGTGAGATTTTTGGCAAGGTCTTGGTATCTGCTTTCGCAACATCATCAAAGACTAATTTCTTTTCATTGCGACGCTCATAAGATAAGCTGCTGGACAAGTCAACATACATCTCTGCAACTGACTGATAGCGATCCGTCAGTTTTTTGGCTGTTGCCTTAATGACCACATTTTCCAAGGCCTGAGGCACATTAGGATTTTCAGAAATGATGGATGGCAGCGGCTTTTGGAAATGCTGAAGAGCAATCGTAACGGCACTATCCCCATCATAAGGGATATGACCTGTCAGCATCTCATAAAAAATAATCCCCATCGCATAAATATCACTCTGAACAGTTGCTTTAGAGCCACGTGCCTGCTCAGGAGATAGATAATGAACCGAGCCCAGCATAGAGTTAGTCTGAGTCAGACTTGTCTCTGCAAAGGCCACCGCAATCCCAAAGTCTGTTACCTTGGCATTGCCATCTGGGGTTAAGAGGACATTTTGTGGTTTCAGGTCACGATGGACAATACCGCGTGTATGCGCTAAGCGCATTGCCAGCAAGATTTGTCCCATGATTCTGACTGCTTCTTCATTTGAAATAGGAGAATTCTCTTTGATATAGCGCTTGAGGTCAAGACCCGCCACGTATTCCATAGCCAGATACTGCTGGCCGTCTTCTTCTCCAATATCAGTGATCCGAACGATGTGCGGATGGTCCAAGTCAGCCATCGCCTTAGCTTCCCGCTGGAAACGCGCGACAGCGATAGGATCTGTCTGGTAATTGGTCCTAAGAACCTTTACCGCAACTTCCTCACCATCCAAATCAAGTCCTTGGCCAGATAGACATCTGCCATGCCTCCGCGGCCAATCTGCTTGATGATTTTATATCGCCCGGCAAAGATTTTGCCGATTTGAATCATGCCTTATCCTCCTTGTCAAAGCGAACCAGAGCAACTGTGATGTTATCCAGTCCTCCAGCATTGTTGGCAAAGCGAATTAAGGTTTGTGTTTTTTCAGACAGGCTGATGTCGCTAGTGACAATGTCACAAATTTCACTGTCTGAAATCATATTGGTCAGACCGTCACTGTTGAGCAGAAGGTAGTCACCATCTTCCAAAGTAATCATGCCATAGTCAGGCTGTACTTCGTCTTTTTGACCAATAGACTGGGTAATGATATTCTTCTGCGGATGACGCTCTGCTTCTTCTGGAGTGATCTGTCCAGCTTTCAACAAAGCATTAACAAGTGAGTGATCATTAGTCAGCTGGCGGTATTCATCACCGCGAATCAAGCCGATGCGAGAATCACCGATATGGGCATAGATGGCTTGATTATCAATGATAGCCAAGGCTTCCAAAGTCGTGCCCATGCCCTTGTATTCTTCATCTTGACCAAATTGATGAATGCGCTGATTTTCCTCTTCCAAGTGCTCCGCAAACCATTCACGCACCTGATTCACCGAATCAATCTGTGTATCAACCCAGGCAGCTCCTAAGTCTGTCACAGCCATTTCACTGGCAATGTTTCCAGCTCTGTGACCGCCCATACCATCTGCCAAGATGATAAGGGTCTTGCCCGCCCGATTCACAAAAAGATTAGCATAATCTTGGTTATTTGTACGCTTTTGACCAACATCTGTTAATAATGAAATTTCCATACTGTCAGTTTCCTCCTCTTATTCCGATATCTTCCTAAATTGACTGATAAAAAATCCGTCGCTTTCATATAATTCCGGCGTAATCAAGATACAGCCGTCTTTGACGATATCTTTTCTTTCATGGTCTAATAAGACTTGCTCAAAATTCGGATGACTGGCCAGAAATTTCTCGACAACCTCAAAATTCTCTTTGGCCATAATCGTGCAAGTACTATAAGCTATTATACCACCTTTACGTAGACTTTGACAAACGCTGTCTAGTATATCCAGCTGAATTTTTTGTAAATTCTCAAAATCTGCATTTTCTTTATTATATTTTATATCTGGTTTGCGGCGAATTAAACCAATACCAGAGCAAGGAGCGTCCACCAGAATTTTATCGAAAGCATCTGGGCCAAAAGTCTCAAACACCTTGGTCGCGTCCAGCTTTTTAGTGGTGATTTTATCTGCCAAGCCCAGCCGTTCCGCATTTTCTTCTACAAGCTCTAACTTATGAGCATAGAGGTCCAAGGCTGTAATGTGGCCGCTCGTCAGATAGGAAGCCATGTGGACAGTCTTACCCCCCGGAGCACTGCAAGCATCCAGAATCTGCTCCTCTCCTTCGATGGCTAGAGTCGGAGCCACCAGCTGGCTAGACTCATCCTGAATCGTAATCACTCCGCTTTCAAAGAGCTGATGCCCAGCAAAATGCCCCTGTTTCTTAACCAAGGCTGACGGAGATAAGAGCGATTCCTCAGCCCCTAACAGCTGGCGAAGCTCTGCCTTGCGCGACATATCTGTCACGCGAATACTAGCCTTGCTGCGAACAAAGAGACTGGCAAAGATAGCCAGAGCCCTTTCTTCGCCATACTCTTCTATCAGATCTTTGACCAGCCAGACCGGCAGAGAATACTGGATCGAATAGCGCTTATTTTTGCGCTTGATTGTTTTAAAATCAGCTACACCCTCACGCTCAATCCTACGTAACAAGGCATTGACAAATTTTTCGCTGCCGCGCTTACGGATTTTCGCAATTTCAACAGCCTCATGAACAGATGCATGCTGAGGGATTTTATCCAGATAGAGCATCTGGTACAGACTGAGCATAAGCAGAATGTAGAGCCAGTTATCTAATTTGTCCCTATCCTCAATCAGGTGAGAAAGATACCATTCCAGAGTGATTTTCCGAGCAACTGTGCCGTAAACCAGCTCTGTTACCAGACCTTTATCTGCTTGACTCAGTTGGCTTTGACTCAGAGCTCGGTTTAAGGCGATATTGGAATAGGCTCCTTCTTCAAAAACTTCTTCCAAAATTTCCAAGGCCTGCCAACGGGCCGTTTTTTGCTTACTTTCCAAAAGTATCTCCTACGGACAGGCTGCGGCCCAGTCCATTCAAAAAATCACCGACAGCCATCTTGGGCTTACCAGCAGGCTGAACCGTCTTCAGCGAGAGAGCTCCCTGACCAGCTGCGACCACAAGCTCTTTTTTACTAATAGACAATATCTGTCCCGGCTGACCGCTGCCAGCCGTCATATCTGCTTCGTAAATCTTAAAGCGCTGTCCTTGCAGCAAGGTATGAGCTACCGGCCAAGGATACATGCCACGAATTTGATTGAAAATTTGGCGGTTTGTTTTGCTCCAGTCTATCCGCTCTTCTTCTGGGCTGATATTCGGAGAGAAAGTGACTTGACTAGGATCTTGCGGCTGAGGTGTAATCTGCCCTGCCCTATAAGCTGGCAGCACATCCAATAACAGGTCCCGGCCGATAAGGGCCAATTTTTCAAAGAGAGTTCCAACATTGTCAGTCTCTTCAATCGGCGTCGTCTTGCTGGCTATCATGTCCCCGGCATCCATTTCCTTGACCATTTCCATAATCGTAACACCCGCCTGCTCATCGCCGTTGATCAAAGCGTAGTGAATAGGCGCACCACCTCGGTATTTAGGCAGCAAAGAGGCATGAACATTCACCGCAAAGTCAACACTGTCCAGCAAACGGCTAGGCAAAAACTGTCCGAAAGCAGCTGTGACAATACCATCTGCTTCTAAGTTCATCAACTCCTCTAAATCCGAGCTTTGAGCCAGCTTTTCCGGTTGATAAACCGGCAGCTTGTATTCCAAGGCCAATTCTTTTACTGGAGTCATGCGAATCTCTCTTTTTCGGCCGACAGCCCGGTCCGGCTGCGTTACCACTGCTAACACTTGGTATTGACCGCTGTCCAGCAGCCCTTTTAGGACAGTCGCTGAGAAGTCCGGTGTTCCCATAAATATTATTTTCATCATTTCAACTATTGATTCCTTCTTTGTTCCTTCCCTTATTATATCAGAAGTCACCTACAACAACCTTAATCTCGGCTAAAAAGCTTTACATAAAATTTTGTGGTTCATTATCAATTGTCAGGCGTAAATCTTTATTATCTCGATTCTGTGTCCAGTCCAAGACTTGATTTAGTGTCGCCTGCAGCTTGTCTTCAAAGCGATATTTGAGCAAAATCTGATAATGATAGAGATTGTGGGTACGGGCAATGGGCTTAGGGGTCGGTCCTAAGATTTGCACTTTTTCTGACAGACCGCTCCGCAGAATATCCATAACCTCATAGGCTTTTCGCACTGCTGTCTCTTCGTCCTTGTGGGACAGGGTTAGACCGACCGTAAAGTAATAAGGCGGATATCCTAGCTGCCGGCGGATTCCCATTTCATAAGCATAAAAACCCTCGTAATCCTGCTGCTTAGCAAATTCAATGGCATAATGATGAGGATTATAGGACTGGATAAAGACCTGACCAGCCTTTTCAGCCCGACCAGCCCGGCCCGCCACCTGAGTCAGCAGCTGGAAAGTTCGCTCTGAAGAGCGAAAGTCCGGTAGATTAAGAGCTGTGTCTGCATTGAGAACACCAACCAGCGTAACGTTTGGAAAATCCAGTCCCTTGGCTATCATCTGGGTTCCTAAGAGAATATCTGCCTGCCCCTGGCCAAAGCTTTCTAAAATGGCTTCATGGCTACCTTTCTTACGGGTCGTATCCACATCCATCCTCAAAATGCGAGCCTGAGGAAAGAGCTGAACCAGCTCATCATAAGCTTTCTGCGTCCCCGTTCCATAATAGCGAATGCTGCGACTGGCACAGTTAGGACAACTCTGAGGAATATTCTTAGTAAAACCACAGTAGTGGCAGTTCATGGTCTTGGTGTCCATATGCAGGGTCAGAGAAATATCACAGTTAGGACAGCTATCAACGGTCCCACATTCCCGACACATGACAAAGCTGGAATACCCCCGCCTATTAAGCATGAGAACCGTCTGCTCTCCCTTATCCAGACGATTTTGAATAGCCTCTAGCAGGACCGGGGTGAAATTACTGGCCTCATGCTGCCCGATATAATCCCGAAAATCCACCACTTCCACTTGAGGAATCTGCGCTAGCGGATTTGCACGCTTACTGAGCAGCTGAAAATCATAGACACCACGGCTTGCTCGAGCACGGCTCTCCAAACTCGGAGTCGCCGAACCCAGCACTAAGACAGCTTGATTGTACTGAGCTCGCAGGAGAGCCACCTCTCTGGCATGATAGCGAGGATTAGAATCCTGCTTGTAGGAAGATTCATGCTCTTCATCAATGATAATGGCTCCAATATTTGTCAGCGGAGCAAAAATAGCTGAACGCGCGCCGACAACAACCTGGGCAGCTCCTCGCTCCACCTTGCGCCATTCATCATATTTCTCACCGTCAGACAGTCCTGAATGCAAAATTGCAACTTGGTCGCCAAATCTAGAAATAAAGCGATCAGTAACCTGCGGAGTCAGAGAAATCTCTGGAACCAGCATGATAGCGGTCTTGCCTTGGGCCAGTGCCTCTGTGATGACCTGCAAGTAAACTTCGGTCTTTCCACTGCCCGTGACCCCTTCTAAGAGGACTGGCTGAGAATGACTCTGACCAATTTTCTGAGTGATTGCCGCAACCGCTGCGGCTTGTTCATCATTTAAGGTCAGACTTTGCTGCTGCCGCTCCTTTTGGAAATAAGCAGCAGAACGGCTGATTTCTCTATCTTCAATGCTAATTAGGTTTTCTTTGATAAAGTAATTGATAATATCGCGCGAAAAGTTTTCTCGCAAATCAGCCAAGAGCTGGCTATCTCTCTGTTCCAGCAAGACTTCTTTTAATGCTTGTTTTTTCTTGGCTTGTCGGGGAAGGTCATGATTTTGCAGAGCGGTATGATTGACCTGATACCATTTCTCAGTCTTAATATGCTTCTTGTCCGTCGCCTGATACTCCAGTCGAATGCGACCCGTCTGGGTCAGTCGCATCAGCTTGGCCTGACTTTTCTTGTCCAAATCAGAAAAGCGAAGGCTGTCCTCCTGACCAAAGATAGCTGAGCGCTCCTCATCATTCAGCAAATCCGTCGGATAGAGCAGTTTATCATAGCTGGAGTTGAGAAGACTAGGCAGCATGGCCTTTAAAAGGCTAATCTTATAAGAAAAGACTGACTTGCGCAGCTCATCCGCCAGCCAGAGCTGTTCCTGGTTTAGCACTGGCCTGAAATCAAGGACTTCCGCAATTTCCTTCAGCTCTTCTTGGCCTCCCGTCTCATCAAAGCCGACCACAATCCCCTGAATCAGACGATTTCCCTGCCCAAAAGGGACATGGACTCGCATGCCAGCTGCCAGCATCCCTGCAAACTCTTCTGGAATAGCATAACTATAGGGCTTGTCCGTCTGCATCAGAGGAACATCTACAATAATCTTTGCTAGCTTCACATTCTCACCCCACTTTCCTAAACGTCATTACAGAAAAAATAAGATTGAGCATCCCCAACCTTAAATCTTCTCACCTTCTTCTTTTTCTTTAGCGATTTGCTCTTTAATCTTGCGTTCTTCTTCTTCTTTACGCAGGCGCTCTTCTTCTGCCCGACGGCGAACTGCCTCGCGTTTGCCTTCTGGATCTGGATGGATAACGACATTGCCGGATTCAATTTCTTCCAAAGCACGAAGAGTGGATTTGACAGACTTGAATTCCTGCGTAGCAGGAGCTCCAGCTTCAAGCTCATGAGCGCGCTTAGCTTCTAAAATAACCAAGGAATATTTTGACGGAACCTTGTCCAGCAAAGTGTCAATAGACGGTTTTAACATCATAATTTTCTACCTAATTTCTAACTTTCTATCGAATAATCGTTTCATTTTTTGGAAGCATGTCCTGATAACGGCCGATAACACGGTCTACTCGGAAATGCTCTGCTTCAATCACGCGCTTGACACGGTCGGCAGCCAGCGGCACCTGATCATTGACAATGGCATAATCATACTCGCGCATAAGGGCAATTTCTTCTTTGGCCTTTTCAATGCGCTGAGCGATAATCTCCGCACTGTCTGTCCCACGACCAACCAAGCGGTCTTTGAGTTCTTCTAAGTCTGGAGGAGTCAAAAAAATAAAGACGGCATCTGGAACTTTTTTCTTGACTTGCAAAGCTCCCTGAACCTCAATCTCTAGGAAGACATCAATGCCTTTATCCAGCGTTTCATTGACATAAGTCAGAGGCGTCCCGTAGTAGTTCCCTACATACTCTGCATACTCCAGCATCTGTCCCTGACGAATCAGCTCTTCAAACTCCTCGCGAGTGCGGAAGAAATAGTCAACTCCATCCACTTCGCCTGGACGCTGCGGACGAGTCGTCATGGATACCGAGTACTGAAATTGGTTATCAGTGCTTTCAAAAATTTCTCGTCTAACAGTCCCTTTTCCTACACCAGAGGGGCCAGAAAAGACGATTAGTAAGCCTCGTTCCGTCATCATGTCTCCTTCACAGTCTTTCTATCTAGTGTAACAAAATTAGGCTGATATTTCAAGGGGATAGGAAGAAATGTATGTGTCTAGAGTTTTGAAAAGATAGGAAAATAAGCAAGCAATCATACAGAAAACAAAATAGACCAGCAGATAATTCAAGAAAAAAGCAATCTGTTACCAGACTGCCTTTCTTCTTTATTTTGCGTAGTCGACGGCACGCATCTCACGAATAACCGTTACCTTGATATTGCCTGGATATTCCAAGTTGTTTTCGATTTTTTCACGAACATCGTGCGCCAAAATCGTAATCTTGTCATCCTTAATCTTGTCCGGCTGAACCATAATCCGGATTTCCCGGCCGGCTTGTAAAGCAAAGCTGTTCTTGACACCCTTGAAACTATTAGCGATTTCTTCCAAATCTTGGAGACGCTTGATATAGCTTTCCAGAGATTCACTGCGGGCGCCTGGCCGAGCAGCACTGAGAGCGTCTGCTGCAGCTACGATAACGGCAATGACACTTTCTGCTTCCACATCTCCGTGGTGGCTAGCAATCGTATTAACAACGATTGGATGCTCCTTGTACTTACGAGCCAGTTCTGTCCCAATTTCCACGTGGCTGCCTTCAACCTCACGATCAATAGACTTGCCAATATCATGGAGAAATCCAGCACGGCGGGCTAAATTGGCATTTTCACCAAGCTCACCAGCGATAATACCGGAAAGTTTGGCAACCTCAATAGAGTGCCGAAGGACGTTCTGACCATAAGAAGTACGGAACTGCAAGCGACCCATGATTTTCATCAGATCAGGATGCAGGTTAGGAGCTCCGATTTCATAAGCTGCGGCTTCCCCGTACTCACGGATGCGATTGTCAATTTCCAGACGGTTCTTCTCAACCAACTCCTCGATGCGAGCTGGATGAATACGACCATCTTTCAAGAGTGCTTCCATGGTCATTCGAGCGATCTCACGACGAATCGGATCAAAACCTGAGAGAGTGACCACTTCAGGCGTATCATCAATGATGACATCAATACCAGTCAGGCTTTCAAAAGTCCGAATATTGCGACCTTCCCGGCCAATAATCCGCCCCTTCATACTGTCATCTGGCAGATGCACCGTTGAATTGGTTTGCTCAGCGACATAATCACCGGCAATACGCTGCATGGCTTGGACCAAGATATTCTTGGCAACCTTGTCAGACCGCTCTTTGATATCTTGCTCAGCATCCCGAATCCTAGTCGCAATCTCTTTAGAAAGCTTGTCTTCGGTCTGCGTCAAAATAATATCACGCGCTTCTGTCTGCGATAGCGAAGCAACTCGCTCCAGCTCTGCTGCCTTCTGCTTTTCAAGTTCCGCTACTTGTTCTTCACGCGCATCAATGTGTTTAGATTTATCTGAGAGACTTTGTTCTTTTTGCTCCAAAGCCTTTTCTTTGTTGCTTAAATTATCGTCTTTGCGGTCAAGGGTAGAAGCACGCTCTGTCAAGCGGCTTTCGATTTGTTTCAACTCTTGACGTTCAGACTTAAATTCTGCATCAACTTGTTCACGATATTTTCTGGCTTCTTCTTTTGCCTCCAAAAGTGCTTCTTTTTTAAGCGAACTTGTTTCCCGCTTGGCTTCTTTGATAATCAAATCAGCTTCACGTTCAGCTTGTCCGCGTAAATTGGTTGCTTCTTGTTCAGCATTTAAAAGAGCAAGCTCTGCAGCTTCTTTAGATGATTTCATCTTAGCCGAGACACTTACATATCCAATCACTAAACCAATGATGGCAGCAAAAACAGACATAATTATAGGAAATAGGTCCATGTTTTTACTCCAAATCTATTTAATTGTTGAATTCAAAATTCCATACTATTCTATCACAAATCTAAAAAATTCACAAACCTATTTTTTGAAATTCAAGAAAGCTTTTGTCCAATTTTCACCAACAAAATCATCAAAGTTTGTAGAAGCCTGTGCACCAAAACTTTTTCAAACCATAAGCAAGATTGTACAATTTTTTCATTTTCCTAAGACGCAAACTTTATTCCCAAATAAAAAATTTTTATGCTATAATCAGAGAAGAAAAGATGCATATGAGACAGGCTTTTTCTTCGCGAACAAGACAAACCTATGGCTTGATATTACTAGAAAAACCTTCTCGTACTTGCTATATTGTAAAGGAGAAACCATGTCTAAAGAAGTTATCGTCGAAAGCTTTGAGCTGGATCACACCATTGTCAAAGCGCCTTATGTCCGCCTCATCGGAGAGAAAACTGGTCCCAAAGGCGATATCATTTCCAATTTTGATATCCGTCTGGTTCAGCCCAATGAAGATTCAATCCCGACTGCTGGCCTGCATACCATCGAGCATCTGCTGGCTATGTTGATCCGCAAGCGCATTGATGGTATGATTGACTGCTCGCCTTTTGGCTGCCGCACTGGTTTTCATATGATTATGTGGGGCCAACACAGCTCCAGCCAGATTGCTCAAGTCATTAAATCCTGTCTGGAAGAAATTGCTGAGTCAACCAGCTGGGAAGACGTCCCTGGAACAACCATTGAATCCTGCGGAAACTACAAGGATCACAGCCTCTTTTCGGCCAAAGAATGGGCCAAACTTATTCTCAGCCAAGGGATTTCTGATGATGCCTTTGAACGCCATGTGATTTAAAAAAGTTCTCGAAATCGAGAACTTTTTTTGTGCATGTTGTGCATCTATAATGAAATCCATCAACAGACTAGAAATCGAGCGCGTCAGCATAACCCGGTCCATTGCCGACAAAGTATCCAGTCTTACAGTTGATACTGAAGAGATAGGTGCCGTCTGGTTTGAAGAGGTTATAGTAGCCGTTTCCTTTGATAATATTGACGCGTTCCAGGATATAGTTATCTCCAGAAATATAGCCACGCTCACGAGAAGTTTGCAAAATCTTCTCCAAAACGCCAGGATTGAATGTCCAAGCCGGATTGTTGACGTCATCAATAGCTGCTTGGTTATAAGGGACACGACTGAGGTCTCTCTGCAGATTTACTCCGTTGCTTGGAAGACCATAGCCAGAGTAAGAGTTAGAAGCTCCTGAACCAGAAGCAGATGCACTTGAACCGCCGTTTGTACCTGTCCCTCCTTGATCAGTAGCAGGAGCTGGAGTTGGCACCTGTTGGCCGCGTCCTTGGGCAATTGCTGCCTCAGAACTTCATCTAGCTTAGCATTGCCGCTTGATACATCTGAGAAGGTCGCATTTGTATTCGCCTTGGCTTCCTTGTTCAAGACACCGTCAGTGATAGCTCCGCCGTCAAACTGCGAATTGACACTTTGGATAGCCGAAATCTGCTTGACTAAGGAATCATACTTGCTCTTGGCTGCATCATAGTCTTTGCTGCCTTTTAGTTTTTCAAGTAAGGCTTTTAATTTTTCCAAGTCGCCGAATTTACTGTTTTTGACAGCTGTCTGATTGCTATCTGTGAAAAATGCAGCATATTCATCATTAAAGGACTTCAGATCCTTGGCAGTATTATCAGAGCTAGAGGAAGACGAACTCTTTTTGCTGGACTGCGATGTTGAAGAGCTGGAGCTTGTAACAGTCTTGTGACCCCAATTATGCCCCAGAGCAAAGTAGAGCCCCGTTCCCGCTACAGCAATCCCTAAAAGTCCTAAAACTGGATAAAGGAAAGCTTTTTTCTTGTAGAAAGGTGTCTTTGGAACCTGTAATTCCTTCTCATCAAGCGGTTCTGGAATAGGACCGTAAGATGTCTTTTGAACGGGAGCAGCAGGAATCGAATCCGCCTGCTCTGAGCGTTGACTGCGAGAACCTAAGGGGTTTGGAGCTGCTTCTGGCTCACTTGCAGTCTCAGTGGCTGTCGACTGAGCTGTTTGAATCTCCTGTTCACTTTCAACCTCTTGCCGTCTTTCTTTGATGAAGTCGGTCAAATCAGAAGAAGCTTGCTCAGCCTGAGCAACTTCCTGCTCCTGCAGCTTTCTGATTTTCTGGGTTTCAAATTTTCCAGCTTCGATTTCCTGACGGTGCTGCTTGATATACTTATCCAGCACATTGTCGCTTTCATTCACACCGGCTTCCAGCTCCTCTTTCTTACGAGTGGCTTGGCCGACTGTCATTTCCTTGGCCTCTTCAAAATCAAGGACCGACTCTTTCTTTTCTTCTTCCGGTGAGTAGTTTTCTTCTTTCGTCACGACAAATCCTTTCTAATCTAACTGACGTTTGACCCGCTGGCCAAAATACTGATATAAATCAACTTTTAAAGTACCATTATAAAGTTTGCGTTTTTTATCGGCCTGACTGCCGTATTTGCTTTCAAAAGCTTCATCGCTGGTCAGGATAAATTTGCTCCAGGTTTTGAGCGGAGCAAAAGTTTCTCCCATCTCCTGATAAAGCTGAGTCACAGCCTCATCATCTAGGAGGCGCTCCCCATATGGCGGATTAGAGATAATCACGCCATTGATCTTATCTGTATGCAAATCTTGCAGACGCATCTGCTTAAAGTGAACCTGCTCTGCTACTCCTGCTTGCTCAGCGTTTTTTCGAGCTAGCTCTACCATACGGCCATCGATATCCGAACCAGAAATATCCAGCTGGATGGTCTGATCAATCTGACTGAGTGCAGTCGAGCGAATCTGGGCTACCAAGTCTTTATCCACCCAATTCCAATCTTCAAAGGCAAAGGAACGATGGAGTCCCGGCGCCATCTTCATCCCTATCATGGCTGCCTCGATACAAAAGGTACCAGAGCCGCAAGTCAGGTCTATCAAAGGCTTATCCGGATACCAATTGGACAGAGCAAAATAGCTGCTGCCATATTTTCCTTGATCGGTGCACCGCCTTTATCAGCACGATAACCACGTTTGAAGAGGCTGGACCCTGTCGTATCAATCATGACTGTCGCTACATCTTTTAGGATAGAAACTTCTATTCTAAACTCAGCTCCATTTTCCTGCAGGGGCACCCCTTCCGGACGTGCATAATGCTTCTGCAGCTTCTTGACAACTGCCTTTTTAGAAATAGCCTGAACACTAGGCTCATTGTGAAGTTTTGACTTGACGCATTTAGCCTTGGCAATAGGAAATTTAGCTCCCAACGGTAGATAATTCTCCCAATCCAGAGCAAAAACTCCCTGAAAGAGCTCTTCAAAAGTCTTAGCTGGAAAACTGCCAACTATAATCTTAATCCGATCGGCCGCGCGCAGCCAGAGATTGGTTTGAATAATGGTACTGACATCACCCTCGAAGCGAACCCGGCCATTTTCGACCTGACAATCAAGCCCCAGCTCTCTGATTTCACGGCCGACGACAGCTTCTAGTCCTGCCGCTGCGGTCGCAATTAAATTAAATTTTTCTTTCATCTCGGCTTTTAAATGGATTCCAATCTATACAAACAAAGGGAGTGAGACAAAAATCGTGATTTCGTCACATCGATTTTTCTCACTCTCCCTTTTTAAATTTTGGGCTGAGAAGGTTTCACTGCCATTTATCAATTAGATCATTCCTTGAAATGTCCATCAGACAAATGAAGCAACAGCTAGTTGAACTTGGCAGAGAATAGAGCGCTCAGCCACTCTCTTGCTATTCTATTATAAAATTTAAAGAGGACAGGACTTGCCGTCCCAGCCTCAGCCTATATGCAATTTTCTGTAAGCCATGTTTTGTTCCGGAAATGACTAGGTACCATTTCCTTCGATAATCATCTGTCTACTGTTTCCAGTCAGAGTGCTATGTTCGCTTCCACGCACTCCATGCCCCGACCAAAGTTTGGGTTGCTAGCTTGAGGGGTTTACCGCGTTCCACTTCTTCTGTTTCCAGAAGAACTACGTCACTGTGGCACTTTCAGACCTAATCAGACATATCCAAAGACTTAGCCCTTTCAGTCGCCGTAACGGAAAAATCCGTCCCTAGGCTTATTTCTTCGCCTAGCACAAACACTACCGGCATCACAGCCAGTGCTAGCATGGACTTTCCTCATGAAAATCTAAAATTTCCACGCGATTATCCAAAAATTGCACTGTTCTAAAAGAACCATTATTCACGATCCAGAATTTGTTTCCCGAATACTTCCTTTTCAAGACGGTTCAAGCGCTTCAAGATATCAAAATTAGTCGCAGAAGTCATCTGAGGGAAGTTTTCTGCAGTTGACTGAGTCGCTTGTGTTGATTGGACAGGCTGAGTCGGCTGAACCGGTGCTTTTTCAACCGGCTTCGCAGCCAACTCTTCCTTGAGACGGCGATTTTCCTCACGCAGCTCCTTTACCAAGACTGCATAAGTCTCATAATCCTTGATAATATCGTCCAAAAACTCATCCACTTCGGACTTACTATAGCCGCGTACTTCGCGTTTAAAATCCTGATCAAAAATATCTTTTGCTGTAAAAATAATACTTGCCATCTTCTCTCTCCAATCTAGTTTGTCATATTCAATTATAAACAAAATGCACTATAAAAATCAAGATTTATCATCTAATTTCCCGAAAAATTTTCGGCCACTTCATTCAGGTCATCAAATGTTAATTTTTTGATAAAATATTGTTCTTGCTTTTTCATTTCTTGGTAAAGATATTTCAGTTTTGTCTCCTGTTCTTCATCGTAAAACAGGTAGGCTCCGTCCGTATTTTGAATGATAAATTGATTGTAATCACGAAACTGACTAGGATTTTGGTAGTTCGGATAAGCATACTTGACGAAATCGGTTTGCTTAAAAGCAGCTAGTTTTGCTTGATTGGCTTCGTTCCAATTTTCACCTTGATTCTCAAAGAGAAAGATGGTCGCGGTCTGAAATTCATAGTCCTTTTTTAGGTCATCAACAAGCTCCAAAACCCAAGACTCAAAGCCCAGATTACCCATAAAAACCAGCCAATCCACTCCGTCTTCCAAAAAACGGATTAAGTCCTTCTTAGCGGCTTCTTTTATGATGTTTATTCTCATATCTTTTTCCGTCGAAATGCCGATTTCAAAGGCTTTGTAGCCTGTTATTAATAGACTGGTCATTTATTCTCCCTTAAAAAAGTTTTTTGTGGTATAATAGAGTGATGCTATTGTACCAATAAGGAGTTTTATGGTCAACTATCCGCATAAGCTAAAGGCAAAAAGCAGTATCAACAGGCCAGTTCCCAGCATGATTAACTTTGCCAATCGTGGGATGTCTTTTGAAAGATGATCAACGAATCCAACAACTACTATCTAAGCAGAGGACTCGCTGTCATCCATAAAAAGCCCACCCCAATTCAGATTGTCAAGGTTGATTATCCGCACCGTAGCCGAGCCAAGATTGTAGAGGCTTACTTTCGGCAAGCTTCCACAACAGACTATTCTGGTGTCTACAAGGGCCATTATATTGACTTTGAAGCCAAGGAAACCCGACAGAAAAAATCGATGCCCATGAAAAATTTTCATTCGCATCAGATTGAGCATATGGAGGCAGTCCTTGAGCAAAAGGGCATCTGTTTTGTCTTACTGCATTTTTCCAGCTTAAGGGAGACTTACCTGCTTCCCGCTTCTTATTTAATTGAGTTTTACAAGATCGACAAGGGAGGGAAGTCCATGCCTCTAACTTACATCCAAGAGCATGGTTATCCGATTGAAATGCAACAGCTTCCCAGCATCCCTTATCTTGAAATTATCGAACAAAAACTACTAGGTGGTATTATAAATGAATAAACAAACTCTTATGCAGGCTTTAAAATATCTTGCAAGTGCACTTATAACCCTGCTTATGATTGGATTCGTGATTGGCTGTTTGGTATTTACCTACTATGCTGTCAAGGCTCCCAAGCTTTCTGAAAAAGACCTGATCGCGACCACATCCAGTAAGATTTTTGACAGCAATAACAATTTGATTGCGGACCTAGGCGCTGAAAAGCGGGTCAATGCTGAAACAAGTGAAATACCTACGGATTTGGTTAACGCCATTGTCGCCATTGAAGACCATCGCTTCTTCAATCACCGCGGGGTGGACTTTATTCGGATTGCAGGTGCCCTTGTTAGCAATATCCGCGGAGGCCGTCAAGGTGGATCAACTCTGACCCAGCAGTTGATTAAGTTGTCCTATTTCTCAACTTCTTCTTCGGACGCGACCCTTTCACGTAAAATCCAAGAAGCTTGGCTGGCTGCTCAGCTCGAGCGGAAAGCGACCAAGCAGCAAATCTTGACCTATTATGTCAATAAAGTCTACATGTCTAACAGTAACTACGGTATGCAGACAGCAGCCCGAAGCTACTATGGCAAGGATTTAAAAGATTTAAGCTTACACCAAACGGCTCTGCTGGCAGGTATGCCTCAAGCGCCGAATCAATACGACCCCTACACTCATCCAGAGGCTGCAACCAATCGCCGTAATCTGGTACTTCGTGAGATGCACGATCTCAAATACATCACAGATGAACAATATGAGCAAGCCAAAAACACACCTGTAACCGATGGACTTCAAAGTCTGAAAGCTTCTACTAGCTACCCAGCTTACATGGATAACTATATCAAAGAAGCAATTGAACAGGTTGAAGAAGAAACTGGTTACAATGTCCTGACAACTGGTATGGAAGTCTATACAAACGTCAACACAGAGGCTCAACAGAAACTCTGGGATATTTACAATACTGAAGACTATGTAGCTTATCCAGATGATGAAATGCAGGTTGCCTCCACAGTTATGGATGTCCAAACTGGTAAAGTCATTGCCCAGCTCGGTGCCCGTCACCAGTCTACCAACGTATCCTTTGGTACCAACCAAGCTGTTGAAACCAATCGTGACTTCGGTTCAACTATGAAACCAATCACTGATTATGCTCCAGCTCTTGAAAATGAAGTCTATACTTCAACTGCTGCTCCTATCACAGATGCTCCATATAACTTCCCGTATTCCAGCACACCAGTTTACAACTGGGATAAGAAATACTATGGCGGGATGACGATTCAATACGCGATTCAGGAATCCCGTAACGTTCCTGCTGTGAAAACACTGGAAGCCGTTGGTCTGGATGAATCTCTCAAGTTCCTAAATCGTATAGGAATTAACTATCCTGAAATGTTCTATGTTAATGCCTTTTCAAGTAATACCAGCAAATCCGGCAACGAGTACGGAGCCAGCAGTGAAAAAATGGCTGCTGCCTATGCTGCTTTTGCCAATGGCGGTACTTACTACAAACCTCAGTATGTCAATCGCGTCGTTTTCAGTGACGGAACGGAGAAGACCTTCTCCAACAATGGTTCCAAGGCTATGAAGGAAACGACAGCCTACATGATGACCGATATGATGAAAACAGTCTTGCAGTCTGGTACAGGTACAAACGCTGCTATTTCTGGGGTTTATCAGGCAGGTAAGACTGGAACCTCCAACTATGCTGACGACGAATTAGCCAAGCTGACCAAGCCTTACTACTACTCTAGTATTGTCACACCAGACGAGCTCTTCGTTGGTTACACACCTAAGTATTCAATGGCTGTATGGACTGGCTACTCTAACCGCCTGACACCAATCCTTGATGACGGGGTTAAGGTTGCAACAGATGTCTACCGTGAAATGATGCTTTACCTAGCTCAAGACGGCTCTGCTTCAGAAGATTGGGAAATGCCAGATGGCCTCTACCGCAGTGGCTCTTATGTCTACCTCAATAGTGGTACTGGCTATAACCGTTACTACAATAACCAGCAGTACTATAACTATTCTAGCTATAGCAGTTACAGTACAGAAGCTAGCTCTGACACATCAGCTTCTAGTGAGCATTCTGGTGATTCAAACAATAGCTCTTCTAGCCACAATGATGCATCGTCCGGTGACGGTGGAAATGACTAGAGAGACGAAGATTAGAATATAAACTAAAAGAGTAAGAATGAAATTCTTACTCTTTTCTTATTCTCTCATCAAAGCTTACTTTGCTAAAGCCCCCATGGGATCCCATGGTGCTAGCACAAGTGGCTCTGCTTCATATGCTGCTAATTCTTCGGCTGTCAGAAATTCTTTACGAACGACGATTTGATAGGTATATTCGTCCATCCAAGCGTCACTGGCTACGAAATAGCCCTTGTTACCAACCTTTTCACCCCAAGAGTTTTCGACCTTCCATTTCTTAGCCTTGCCATTTTCATCCAAGTCTACCCCTGTCAAGACCATGGCGTGGGTCATGAGGCTTTCGCTATAGTCCAAGCGGCCAGCCTTATCCTGAGTTAGTCGAATATCCATGCTGGCAGTGAAATCGTGCATCCCTTCTGCCATAACACCTGCCTTACGATTGCTAGACTGACCTACATCCGAGCCAAACCAAACGGTCTCGCCAGCCTGCATTTGAGCGATAGCCAGCTCTTTTAGTCGATCCATTTCAACATTCAAATAACGAACGGGCTTGCTGCCGACGACATTGCCCAACATCTCAACCGTATAAGACCGACCATAAGGCTTGTCTGCAGTCGGCGCATTGATGATAGAAACATAGTCATCTAGCTTGAGGTCGACATATTTTTGATAGAAAGTCAGAGGTGTCAAGCCGCTCTCGCTATGAAAATGATTGTCCTTATCTCGATAGGCAAAGTCAAACTGGCGAGGCGGCAAGCCCAAATTCATAGCTAGAAAGTTAAAGACTTCCTGTAGGAGTTCTTCTTTCTTGGCCTGAAGTTCAGCCGATTCTGCCCCTTCCGCTCTTAATTCTCGCAAAATCTGCGCATCTTGACGCAGGAGTTTATTGAGAATCTGATTGAGCTCGCGACTGTTACTGGACGAGATCGACTCTGGATAGACAGACTTAGGCACAACTCCGTATTTCTCAAAGAGGGAAACAACCATATCCCATTGACCGCCATCCTGCTGAGGCGTATCTAAGAGAAACTTGACCTTGCGGCTAGTCAATTCTTGGTCAGCCGTCGCTATCACCTGCTCCAAGAACCAGTTGGATTTTTCATATTTATCCCAAAAGAAAGTGTGGGCCTGAGATAACTCAAAATCTTCCAGTTGGAAGTTCGCAATCATCTTGTGGCGGAAGGTATTAAGAGCTGCAAACATCCAACAGCGCCCCGAAGCTTTCTGGTCACTGACCTTATCCTTCGTGAGATCCAGTGAAAGACAGGTATGTTTTCCACGGCAGCACTTCGCTTCTCTAAGGAAGTCAAAAGGCCATTGTGACTGATGGCATTTTCCATTGCTGCAAACTTGGGATTTGCCTCATAAGCAGCATACAGCTTATCTGTAAAATCTTGTTCTAACGAATGCATAGAATCCTCCTTGTCATTATACATCTATTATAGAACTTTAAAAAAGGAGCGCAAGTAAAAAGGCTGGACAAAAGAGTCCTAGCCTTTTTCTAAATCGGAGCTTAGGATTCCATAGACGGAAAAATCTTTGACTTGTCCTTTATGAAATACAGCCTGACGGAAAGTGCCTTCGTAGCTCATGCCAGCTTTGGCCATGACACGCCCAGAAGCTGGATTGGCTGTTACAAATTTTGCTGTGACACGATTGAATCCTGCGTCTTGCAAGAGATAGATTAAAACAGCCTTCAAAGCTTCTGTCATAAGCCCCTGCCCCCAATAGTCTTTACTTAAAATATAACCGACCTCGCAAGCATTGACTGCTTCATCTCTATCTACCACACTAATATCACCAATCACTTGTTCAGGTTTTTCCTTCAGGCAGATGGCCCACTTGTAAAAATCCATGTTTTGATAATTCTCAACCCAGCGAGCAATGGATTGTTGGGTGACTTCAGGACTCTCGTGAGCATCCCAGGTCACATGCAGCAAATTATCCGAACGAGAAGCCCAGTTGTCATAAATAGCTTGAGCATCCAATTCCAGAAAAGGTCTTAGCAAAAGACGTTTGGTTTCAATGGACTGTGTACCTATCTTTTTCATAGCTTCCTCATTTCTTGGCTCAGACTAAAAAGTTTCGATAGAGGTTTTCACTTCCAAAATTCGTCAAAAATCGTAATTGGCAAATGCCGTTTGTGCTGGCCTTTATGCCACCAAGACTCGATAGTTTCTTGAGCTTGAGCTGAAACGGACTTGCCTTCGAGATAATCGTCAATTTCATTGTAGGTCACGCCCAGAGCGACTTCATCAGCAATTCCAGGTTTTTCTTCTTCCAAGTCAGCCGTCGGTACCTTTTCATAAAGGGCCGGATCCGCTCCTAAGGCGGCCAAAAGCTGCTTGCCTTGACGCTTATTGAGACGGTAAAGTGGTAAGATGTCTGCTCCGCCATCCCCAAACTTGGTGAAAAAGGCCGTGACATTTTCTGCTGCGTGATCGGTTCCAATGACAGCCCCACTGTATGAACCAGCCAAAGCATACTGGGCAATCATACGGCTGCGGGCCTTGATATTGCCCTTGTTAAAATCAGAGACTTTGGCACCCGTTGCCTCTACAGCCCTTGTCATTGCATCAGCAGATTCCTTGATATTAACTGTTAGACTGACATCAGGCTGGATAAAAGCCAGAGCCTTTTGCGCATCATCTTCATCTGCTTGAACACCGTAAGGCAAACGAACGGCGATAAAGCGATAACTATCATCTCCAGTTTCAGAGCGCATTTCTTCCACAGCCAGCTGAGCTAAGCGACCAGCCAAAGTAGAATCCTGACCACCAGAAATTCCCAAAACATAACTTTTCAAAAAAGGGTGCTTTTTCAGATAGGCCTTGAGAAAGTCCACCGACTTGCGGATTTCTTCCTCAGGGCTAATAACTGGTTTGACGCCCAGTTGAGCGATAATTTCTTCTTGTAGGCTCATTTCTGCTCCTGTCTGATGGGCCTTCTTGCGCATCTGGTCAATCAAGTCCATCTTATCCTGCCAGATATCTCGAGACAGGTCAACTGGATAATCCTGTGGATTGAGAACTCGTTTGTACTCGTCCCAAAGTTTATCAAATTCCTTACGGGCATAGACTTGAATCTCAGTTAAGGTCGGCTGATTATAAACCAAATTCCCTTCTTGGAAAATCTCTACCAAAAGCGGTACGGCATCAAAATCCTTAACTGTCTTATTAATGTAAGTGTAGGTTGGATGGAACATTTCCAGCTCTTCCAAGTCATTGACATCAAGGCCATCATAGGTAATGTAGTCTCCCTCGGACTTCCCTTTTTCGCGACTGGTAATGCGCCAAACCTGCTTCTTACCTGGGGTAGAAACTTTTTCGGCATTATTGGACAGCTTGATGGTATTGCGCAATTCTCCAGTCTCATCTTCAATAGCAACAATCTTATAAACTGCTCCTAAAGCCGGCTGGTCATAGGCTGTAATGAGCTTGGTCCCCACGCCCCAGACATCAATCTTAGCTTTTTGCATTTTCAAGTTGAGAATGGTATTTTCATCCAGATCATTGGACGCATAAATCTTAGCATCAGGGAAGCCAGCTTCATCTAATTGCTGCCGAACTTTCTTAGAAATATAGGCAAGGTCTCCCGAATCAATGCGGACACCCAGAAACTTAATCTTGTCTCCTAGCTCACGCGCCACCCGAATGGCTGCCGGAACGCCTAGGCGCAATGTATCGTAGGTATCTACTAGGAAAACACAGTTATGATGAGTCTCGGCATAAGCTTTAAAAGCATTATAATCATTACCATAGACTTGAACGAGAGAATGAGCATGCGTTCCCAAGACTGGAATATCAAAGAGCTTGCCAGCCCGGACATTACTGGTCCCGTTCGCTCCGCCAATCACCGCAGCCCTGGTCCCCCAAATAGCAGCATCCATTTCCTGAGCCCGGCGCGTACCGAACTCCATCAGAGGCTCGTCCTCGATAACAGAGCGGATACGAGCTGCCTTGGTGGCAATCAGCGTCTGAAAATTAACGATATTGAGAATAGCAGTCTCAACTAGCTGACACTGAGCCAGTGGGCCTTCCACCTGCACGATTGGCTCATTGGCAAAAACCAAATCACCTTCCTGAACAGACCTTACTGTCAGGCTCATCTTGAGATTTCGCAAATAATCCAGAAACTCTCCGTGATAGCCCAAGGATTGCAAATAATCTAAATCACTCTGACTGAACGTCAGATTATTGAGATAGGAAATAATTCTTTCCAAGCCCGCAAAGACTGCATAGCCGTTATTAAAGGATTCTTACGGAAAAAAACTTCAAAAACTGCATGCTTGTTATGAATATTTTGCTGGAAATAAACCTGCATCATGTTGATTTGGTACAAATCAGTGTGCAGCGTTAAACTATCATCTGGGTACATCTTCTTGCTCCTTTACGCTAGATACCTTTTATTATATCATAATTCCAAAAAAGCTAAGCAAATCCTGTCAACTCACTTGAATAGACACACCTGCTTAGCTTATATGTTTATGCTTGCTCTGTAAGATATTTGTAGACTTCCTGACTGGCAATGGCACCATCGCCAACAGCTGTCGTAATCTGGCGCAGGTCTTTCTGGCGAACATCACCAACAGCGTAAATGCCGGCTACTGACGTCTTCATCTGATGATCTGTCAGAATCCAGCCAGCCTCATCAGTGATGCCCAAGTCCGCAGCAAATTGACTAACCGGATCCAGGCCAACATAGATAAAGATACCACCAAAATCTGCTTGGCTAGTTTCACCTGTCTTGACATTCTTGAAGGTTACTCCAGTCACCTTACGCTCATTACCATGGATGCTTTCCACCACAGAGTCCCAGACAAAGCGAATCTTTTCGTTGGCAAAGGCGCGATCCTGCAGCACTTTTTGTGCTCGCAGTTCATCACGACGGTGAACGATGGTCACACTTTTTGCAAAGCGCGTCAGGAAAATAGCTTCCTCTACCGCCGAGTCACCACCACCGACAACCAATAGGTCTTCATCACGGAAGAAGGCGCCGTCACAGACCGCACAGTAGGAAACCCCGCGGCTGTTGTAGTCTTCCTCGCCAGGAACCCCCAGATGACGATGATTGGCACCAGAAGCAATGATGACTGTTTTAGCTTCAAAACGCTCATCTTCTGTGATGATTTCCTTGAATCGCCTCGGTCTTCAATTTTTTCTACTAGGCCAAATAGATGTTCAACACCCAGATTCTCCAAAGGCTCAAACATTTTTTCCGCCAGCTCAGGACCACTGATATTGGCATAGCCTGGATAGTTTTCAATGTCAGCAGTATTGTTCATCTGACCGCCAGGAATACCGCGCTCCAGCAGGGCAACTTTTAGGTTGCTGCGGGCTGCATAGAGGGCAGCTGTCATGCCGGCAGGTCCAGCTCCAATAATAATTGTATCGTACATAACTCTTCTTTCTCCTTGTTGTAACTAGAATTATTCTAACAACTTTTCTACAGTTTTACAAGCATTTAAGCTTTTAGGACAATGAGCAGGCCCAACGTTGCAAAAGACAGGACTGGAATCGTCATAATGACAATCAAAAGGACATCGTACAGATGACTCTGGCGCTCCTTGGCCGTCTTGTCCTTGCGGCGAATCATCCGCAGTCCAATCCATAAACCCGCAATGATCCCTACACCGACTGCAGTATAAATCAGACTTTCGATATAAAGTGCAAATATTTGATCTAACATGTCAACTCCTCAAAGGTCAATCAGCCTTATTCTACAAATAAGAACAACTCCAAATCTAGCCGTCAGCATAAAACACCAAGTAGATAAGAAAGTCTGCTCCACAGTATGCTAAGACTGAAAACAAACTCAGCTGGTCTAGCCAACTGAGCCTTCACTGTCTCTATTATATCAAATATAGGTCCGTTTGTAACTAGCAAAAAATTCCTTGGTTCTTTCTTCCTTTGGATGATGGATAATCTCATCTGGTGTCCCAGACTCTATGATTTTCCCCTTGTCCAAAAAGAGCACCCTGTCGGCCACCTGAGCGACAAAGGACATATCATGACTGACCAGAACCATGGTCTGACCAGACTTGGCTGCATCAGCGATTGATTTCTCAACTTCTCCGACTAACTCAGGATCCAAGGCTGAGGTCGGCTCGTCTAGCAAAAGAACATCTGGCTTCATAGCCAAAGCCCTTGCTAAGGCTACCCGCTGCTTCTGACCGCCTGACAAATGTCTAGGATAGTGATTTTCTCGGTATGATAAGCCAACCTTTGCTAACTCTTCCTTGGCTAGCTTAGTCGCTTCTTGGTCAGACAGTTTCTTAACTACCAGTAGACCTTCCTTGACATTTTCCAGAGCTGTCCGACGGGAAAAGAGATTAAACTGCTGAAAGACCATAGCTAGCTTGCGACGCAGCAGCAAAATCTCATCTTTGGAAATCCTTGAAAAATCTACTTTAAAGCCGTCAATAGTAATTTTTCCGCTGTCTGGCTGTTCCAGATAGTTGAGACTGCGGAGGAAGGTTGACTTCCCAGCACCCGAAGAGCCAATCAAAGCTACCACTTCGCCTTTTTGAATGTCCAAACTGAGATCATCCAGAACCTTTTGACCTGAAAAAGTCTTACTTAAATGTGAAATATTAATCATCAGATTCCTTCTCCTTCTGCTTGCTGAAGCGATTCAAATTTATCCGGCTGCTTGATATCCATCATCTTTTCGATCCAGCGGCCAAGTTGCTCAATGAGAATATTGACTGCCCAATAAATCAGCGACACCGAGATAAAACGCTCAAAATAACGGTAGTCTGCCCCTGCGATAGCCTGCGCCTTGGCAAAAATTTCCACTACACCAGCACTAAAAGCCAGAGAAGTCCCCTTGGTCAAGCCAATCAGGGAATTAATCAGACTAGGCGTCGCTACCACTGCTGCATTGGGGATAATGACACGCATATAAACCTGCTTATTGGTCATTCCTAAGCTGCGAGCAGCCTCGATTTCTCCCGGATCCACGGACAAGATTGCTGCCCGGATGGTCTCACTGGCATAAGCCGCTTCGTTGAAAGCAAAAGCAACAATCGCAAAGACAGATGCTGGAATATCGTTGATATTAAAGCTTGTGCCATACTTCTGATTGATAGCCTTCAGCAACAAAGGAATCCCAAAATAAGTCAACATGAGCTGGACCAGCAGCGGTGTTCCTCTCAGAAAGCTGACAAAGAAAGCCTGAATCGGATACAAGATTTTAACCCGATTAATCTTGACAACAGCAAAAACCATGGCAAGCAGAATACCAAAGACTGCACCACCCACCGTCAAAAGAAGGGTGATTGGCAGATTTTGCAAAATGCCCGGAATGGCCTCAAAAACAGCCCTTAAACTAAATAATTTACCATCTGGAATGATCTTGAGAAACTCCTCATACCAACCAGTTGTCAGAAGATAAGTTGTAACCACTGTTATTACTTCCTTTTCTTGATAATGAAATATTTTAACACAATTCTGGAACAAAACAAAGAATTTGCTCCGCTTTGACTAGCAAGCTACGGCCTTTTTGACAATTAAAATATGAGCAGTATGTGCAAATATCCTGTAGCCAAATACCAAATAGACCGCACTAAGCCCAATATAAAAATAGACTAGTTTCACTAGTCTATCATATCTATCTCACAAAGACTAATATATTTTTCTTATCACAGCCATAAGAAAAGTATATCACTAAAAGGTTTGGCGCTTAGCCTTACGCTCTGCCCGACCACGTGCACGATTCTCTGCTCGCTTAGTCTTGCGGCGCTTCTCGTTCACCGCCCACTGGATTTTTTTCTTGTAGCCTGGTTTGATTTTTTTCTTTTTCTTCTTGACTAGCCCCAGCATTTCCGTATCCAGCTTCTCCCGGCTCTTTTCCCGATTGGCCCGACGGTCTCGGTCGTAGGTATCCTGGAACTCATCATCTTTTATCATCTTGGGAATGAACTTAATTCCCATCTTTTCCAGCTCCCGAATATCTGAGTCGTCACTCGGCTGGTAGAGAGTAATGGCTGTGCCGGGAAGACCATTACGGCCGGTGCGGCCTACCCGATGGACAAAGAAAGACAAGTCCTGAGGAATGGCATCGTTGATAACATGACTGACACCTTCGATATCAATCCCCCTCGCTGCCAAGTCAGTAGCGACAATGTACTCAAAATCCAGATTCTTAACCTGATTCATGATACGCTTGCGCTCCCGCGGAGCAATATCTCCATGAATTTTAGCAACTTTGAGCCCTTGAGCTGTCAAAAAGCTGTGCAGCTCATCTGCCCTCGTCTTGGTATTAACGAAAATCATAGCCAGATAAGGCTGCAGGAGCTGACTGATTTGATAAATCTGGGCATTTTTATCTCGTCCCTTGGTTGACAGGAGCCAGTTTTCAATGGTGTCCGCAATGACCGTCTTGGTCTTAATCTGCTCAATCACTGGATTAGACAGGTATTTTTTCAAAAAAGGCTGGAGCTTCTGTGGAATGGTCGCTGAAAAAACGAGAAACTGCAGGTCTTTTGGCAGCCGGCCTGCAATCTTATCAACCGTCGCCAAAAAGCCCATGTCTAGTGTCATATCAGCCTCGTCAACGACAAAGGTCTTGGCCTTGTGAATGGCCAAGTCGCCAGACTCTACCAAGTCATAAATCCGCCCAGGCGTTCCGATGACGATATGAGGCTGACTGGACTCTAACTTCCCAATCTGACGAGCCTTGTCAGTCCCACCGACATAATTGGCCACCCGAATCTCTCTTTCAGAAAAACTAGCCAACTGCCGAGCCGCCTGATAAATCTGTGCTGCCAGTTCTCGACTTGGGGCTGTAATAATAGCCTGCACGCTGTCTGCTTCCTCATCCAGCATTTGAAAGATTGGCAGCAAAAACGTGTGGGTCTTCCCAGAGCCTGTCTTGGACTCACCGACCAAATCCCGACCTGACAATACCACAGGAATCAGCTTTTCTTGGACTGGAGTCGCTTCAAGGAAGTTCAAATCCCTGAGCGCTTCCTGAATATAATCTTTAAACTTAAATTCTGTAAATTTCATCTTGTCCTCTATTCTATTATCCTAACTATTATACCAAAAAAATAACCATCCTGCTTACCCTCAAATCTAAGAAGCAGAAAAGCGAGCCAGAGACTCGCTTCTTGCTATAGATATAGGATAGCTAGGGTCAAAAGACTGCCCACGATACCGATTCCCCAGAAGAAGAAATCGACCTTCCACTCGCTCCACTCCTTGCCGTGGCCGCTCAAGCCGCCAAGCTCAAAGTGGTGATGAACCGGAGTCATCCGGAAATCCGCTTGCCGCCGGTCAGCTTGAAGTAGGTCACCTGCATCATGACGGAGGTCGTCTCAAACACATAGACGATTCCAATCAAGAGCAGGGTCCACTCTTGGTGAAGGGAAATGGAGATAGCAGCCAGCATACCGCCCAAAGCCAAGCTTCCCACATCTCCCATGAAAATTTTAGCGGGCTTGTGGTTAAAGACAAAGAAGCCTAACAAGCCGCCAATCATGCTAATGATGACAACCAGAATATCAAAACGCTTCTGCTCAACAGCAATCACAGCATAAGCCACCAAGCTAATGACTACAGAAATGCTGGCCAAACCATCAATTCCATCCGTCAGATTGACAGCATTGGAGAAGCCAATCAGCCAAAAAAGTACGAAAAAGATATAAAGGAAGCCCAGATGGACAGGAACGGTGAAGACATTCAGCTGGTCGCCAGCTCCGTGCTGATTGTAAAAGAAGTAAAAGACAACTCCACCGACCAGCTGCAGAAACAATTTCTGCTTGGGATTTAGACCCTCGTTGATCTTACGAAACACCTTGAGAAAGTCGTCCAAAAAGCCGACAACACCATACAGGACCAAGATAAAAAGAATCATGATAAAGCCGTTGGACAGCTGATGCGAAATCAAACCTATAACAAAGCTGGCCAGAACGGATGTCAAGAGAAAGACTGTACCACCCATGGTTGGCGTTCCAGCCTTGGCCTGATGCTGCTTAACATCTTCGTGCATTTGTTGGCCTGTGATACGAGCCTTATGGTAAAAACGAATAAAGGCAGGAATGCCGATGATAGTTAGGATAAAAGTTACGATTCCTGCAATAAGAGCAATAAGCATATTAGTCTCCCATTGTAATTGTTATTTCTTGAGATTTTTCAGCGAAGTATTGGTCTTTTCGCTCTGCTTGACGACCTTGGAGCCCTCTCCTTTGAAAGTGACTTCGATGTCCTGCCACTTGGCAAAACGTTCGACATTGGCCTTGGTCCAGCCGTACATATCAGGCAGACTGTCTAAATCATCTGACAAGATTAAAACCTGTTGGTTGGCCTTAAGATTTTTGCCCTCTTTGACAGATACTTTTTTAATCTTGCCACCTGTTCCCAGCACAATTGGCTGGACTAGGTTGCGACGCAATTCATCTGCCAGACCGCCAGGACTGATTTGATGTTTCAGACCTAGTTGCTTGGTCAGTTTTTCTACGGACGGCATTTTATAACTGGTTTCTTCAGTGACTGTTTCAAGAGCTGGAGTTGCCTCCGTTGTCAGATTAAGGCTGTCTTTGAGAGCGACTGCTTCTTCCAAGACCGGATTGACCACTTCCTGCCAGAATATTGGCTGGAATTTTTCCTCAGGCTGCTGAACAGTCACATACATGATAAATTCAGGATTTTCTGCCGGCGTCATGGCAACAACTGAATAGATATAGTCATTCTCACCCTCTAGATAACCATTTTCAGAAGCGATCTGAGCGGTCCCTGACTTAACAGCTACATTCTGACCAGCCACTTGAATAACAGGCTCGCCACCGACATTCAGGGTTCCTTTGTAGGGGTCTGTTCCGACTTGAACCATATAATCCCGAGTGGTTTGAGCTGCTTTTTCTGAGACAGGATTTCCGATAATTTCCGTCGCAGTCTTACGAGCTGTATTGGTTTTAGGATCATGGATAGCATTGATAAACTTAGGCTCAACCATGACACCATCATTGGCAACGGACGAGAAGGCGCGCAGCATCTGCACCTGGGTCACACCAATCCCTTGACCGAAAGAACTCATGGCAATAGTTACATAGTTATCACCTGGCAAGGAGCCATAGGTTTCATTACCCATACCAAAACGAGTCGGCAGACCAAACTTAAACTTACTCAAGTAGTCTAGCCACTTGTCATTGCCCATCTTCTGCTCTAGAATAGTCATACCGACGTTACTGGAATAGGTAAATCCTTGGGCAAAGGTCAGGGTTTCCCCTTCTGAAATCCCCATGTTGACGTTCCAGTCTCGAATGGTCGCATCCATAACCTTGTACTCTCTACTGTCATAAGTATCATGAGGATTAAAGCTGCCATTATCAATAGCTGAAGCCAGGGTCATAACCTTCATAGTAGATCCAGGCTCATACTGGCCTTGGTAAAGCATGGTGTTCCAGTTGCCCAGATTTTTCTCATTCAAGCCTTCCTTGGTATCTGCATTATAGGTCGGCCTTTGAGAAGTGGCTAGGATTTCACCGGTCTTGGCACTGACCAAGGACGCATTGACAAACTTACCTTTGACTTTCTCCTGAAAGGCGTTCATCCGCGTTTCCAGATAGGTTTGCAAATCCGCTGACAGCGTTGTATAGACGTCCTTGCCGTCCTCTGCTTGTACAGAGACCTTTTCTGATCCAGGAACTACATTACCATTCCGGTCTTTTTCATAGGTCACAATCCCATTCTGACCAGCAAGAATCCTATCCAGAGCCTGCTCCATGCCAGAAGTCCCTTTCAGCGTCTTATTGCCTTCCTTATCCTCCTGCAGCTGGGCAAGACCGATAAACTGGGAGGCAAATACACCGTTATTATAACTGCGGTTAGGACTGGTAGTAAAGTCAATCCCTTCAATACCAGCAGCTTCAAAGGCTTCACGCATGGCATTCATATTACTGTAGGTAATGCCATTGCCCTGTGCACCGAAGGAAACCTGCTTGAGATTTTTCTGAGCCAGCTGAGTTTTGACGTAGTCCTTATCCAGCTCTAGGTATTGATTGAAAATCTCTGCCACCTTATCATACTGGGATTCTTCTACGTAGAGAATCTTGCCAGTAGCTGACTTGTAACTCTTGTCAATAATGGCATAGACATTATAGGTCGTGGCATCCTCTGCAATGGGAACTCCATTTCGGTCATAGATTGTTCCCCGCCGGGCAGCGACTGTGACCGTCTTTTGATGGACTACTTCTGCACCCTTTGATAGATTAACCCCGAACTTCTGGTCTGTCCCGATAATGATGGCAAAATTAATCAAGAAAACGAAAAAGAGAAAGATAGCTAAGATGCTCATGCTCTTTCCCACTTGCCGCCGATTGTATTCAGGGGTTTGCCTATTTTTCAGGGCGTATTTTTTAATTTTTTCAAAAATTCTATTCTTCATCCGTTGAACTCACTGTTTTACGATTTCCCTTCTGGAGTTTCATATCCTGAGAGCTGGCCAGCTGGGACAGCCTTTCATAGCGAGTCAGTTCATTGACTTCCTGCTTGATGTCGGCCAGTTCTGTCTGCTCCGCTTCAATCTGTGTATTGACTTCCGTCAAATCCCGATCCACCTGCAATAGCTTGGTCTGCATAAAGACGATGCTGACTGCTAAAATAATGGCAGTTAAAACGATTGAGCCGTAAAAGGCCTTCTCAACTCGGGAAAATTTTTTCATCTGATCTTGAAGCGGGTTTGGTCTTTTTTCTGACATTTCTTCCTCACTTGTGTATCTTACGGGCCACGCGCAGCTTGGCGGAATGAGCCCGATTATTGCTTTCTAATTCTTCTTTGCTTGGTAAAATTGGTTTGCGGCTGACCAACTCCAGCTTAGGCTGCAGTTCATCTGGGATGAAGGGCAGGCCCTTGGGAACATCCACTGTTGACGCCTCCTTGAAAAGCTGCTTGGTCAGACGGTCTTCCAGCGAATGAAAAGTAATGACCGCAATCCGACCGTCCACCGCCAGCAGATCAATGGCCTGCTGAATAGACTCATCCGCCGCTCCCAGCTCGTCATTGACCTCAATCCGAATGGCCTGAAAAATTTGCTTGGCTGGATGACCTTTCTTCTTCAGCTCCTTAGCTGGCTTAGCCGACTTGATAATTTCAGCCAGTTCTGTCGTTGTTTCAATAGGCTTGACACTTCTAGCCTGCTCAATCTTGCGAGCAATCTGCTTAGAAAACTTATCTTCGCCGTATTTAAAAAAGATTCGTACTAAATCCTGATAGCTATAATGATTGACAACTTCAAAAGCTGTCAAGGCTGCCTCGCGGTTCATGCGCATATCCAAAGGCGCATCCTGTTTATAGGAAAAACCACGCTCACGCTGATCCAGCTGAGGGCTGGAAACGCCTAAATCATAACAAATCCCATCAATTTCTTCCACACCGGCTTCTTGCAAACAGCTCTTGAGGTGGCGGAAATTGTCCTTGATAAAGGTCACCATCCCCCGCTCTACATAAGGAGCCAAACGCTTTTTAGCATTGTCAATAGCCGTCTGGTCCTGATCAAAGGCATAGAGATGCCCCTCATCTCCGAGCTGGCTCAAAAGATATTCGCTGTGACCAGCACCGCCAAGGGTCGCATCGATATAGATGCCGTCAGGCTTAACCGCCAACTGGTCAACCGTTTCATGAAGAAGAACCGTAATGTGATGAAATTCGTTTGTCATATCTTACTTATTATATCACATTCAAAAGCAAAAAAAAATTTAAAAGAAAAAGTAAGCGGATGAAATCCTTTTTAAAATTTTTTGTCAGATATACTTGACACTTTTTCCAAAAAGTATTATACTAGCATAAAATAAAAGTCAAATATAACTGACAAACTGCCTGAAAGTTATCAGTTATAGAATTAGAAAGGAAGGGTGTAATGAATCGTGTCAAAGAATTTCGAAAAGAAAAAAAGATATCTCAGCTAGAGTTGGCCAAGTCTATCGGGGTATCGCGGCAGACTATCAATATGATTGAAAACAACAAATACAACCCCACCCTTGAGCTCTGTATCAACCTGGCTAGAGCGCTGGATACTGACCTAAACGCCCTCTTTTGGGAGTCCCAGCTGACCGATGAAGATTCAGAGGACTAAGAGTTTTTCCCTGAAGCAACATTCATACCTAAAGAAAGGAAACAAACATGAAAAAAGAAACATTCTCAGACAAGATGATTAAACGATTTTACGGCATTACTGGACCTTTGGACGAGCAAAAACGCCAACAGGCTGAGCATCTAGGAAATATAGGCTTCATCTGGCTTTTCTTTATTCTGATTTTTGGCAATGCCATCGCCTTTCCCCTAGCCTTTCGCTGGCCCAAAATTATCGCTGTTGTCTATCCTATCCTGCTGGAAATCCTTATCCTTGGCTTCTGTGTCTATATAATCATCCAAGCACGGCGCAAAGGAATTGATGACCTAGAGCTAGGACTTCAGGATGAAAAAGAAGAAAAAGCTATGAAACATGCTGGTCTAAAAGCAGGCTTCTCCTATTGGCTGCTCTTTTATCCTCTCTTTGGCATCATGATAGCTGTCATGGAAAAGAAAGATATCCTACAAGTTTTGCTTCAGCCTAAACTTATTATAGCTGGATTAGCCGCAGGTCTTGGATTTGGACTGATGATGCATTTCATTGCTAAGGGAAAGATTCGTCAAGCACAAAAAAAGGAGGAAGAAGATCTATGAGACTTAATCTCAAAGAAAAAATGGATCTAGGCATTCTGTCCCTCATTATTGCCATTGCTGCTTATTTCTTTCCGTATCGCGGAGCCTTGGATTTTCTGGCTGGATGTAGCAATCATCGTTAGCTGCATCTATGTAGCCCTCCGCATTTTGAAAAAACGTAAACAAGAATAAAAGAATCCCTCGACAGGAACTTTCTAGCTTCCTAGCGAGGGATTTTTTTATATTTACTTAGGACTCTGGGTCATCCAGACTGCGGCCATGAAGACCTTTCTCGCGCTGAACTTGACGCAACTTCTCAGGTGTCACATCATTGCCATCCTCATCAACAATCTTGATGCCTTCGATGTGATGACGAACAGAGCGACGGTAGCCTTCGATATACTCTTCACGAAGCTTGGCTTGTTCCACTTTTTCCTCAGCAGTTAAACCTTCCGTTTTTTTCTTTTTAGCCAGTTCATTAATACGGGCAATTTTTTTAGGATCCATGATTCTACCTCTCTCTTACCTTTTATTTGGTATTAATCTGATTAAACTGCGCCAACTGGCCAGCCTTGGCTGTCAAAGAAGCTAGGAGAGCTAGGCGATTGTTACGCACAGCCTCATCTTCTGCCATGACCATGGTATGGTCAAAGAAAGCATCGATAACTGGACTGAGAGCAAAGAGTTGGTCCAGATTGGCAGCTAAGTCTGCCGTCAGCTCCACTGCTTCAATAGCAGCTGCCAAATCTTTTTCCTCTTGATTTTCAAAGAGAGCTGGATTAACAGTTGTCTGCCCTTGGGCTTTCTCAGCTAGATTAAAGACCCGAGACAGGCTTTCGACTGCTGACTTGAAGTTGTCTTCCTGAGCTTTTTCTGCTAGAAGCGCTGCTGTTTCTACCAAATCACGTACGACAAAGTGAGTGCTTTGAAGAACAGCCGTAACAATGTCTTTCGGAATGCCGCGATCCATCATTTTCTCAACGCGGGCACGGAAGAAGTCCAGCACGGCCTCTTGATTGTCATAGCTTAGGCTATCAAACTTGAGTTCGTAAAGTCGACCAAGAAGCTGAGCTAAGTCAATGTTCCAGCCGAACTTATCCAAGATACGCACAACGCCCTGAGTCGCACGGCGCAGAGCATAAGGGTCATTGGAACCGCTCGGAATCAAGCCAACTGAGAAGAAAGACAGAATGGTATCCAGCTTATCAGCCAGAGCCAAGACTGCTCCGACCTTGGTGTCAGGTAATTCGCCATCGGCTGAAGTCGGCATATAGTGCTCCCGAATGGCAGCTGCAACTGCAGCATTCTCACCAGCCAGAAGAGCATACTTCTCACCCATGATACCTTGCAACTCATCAAACTCACCAACCATGCCAGTCAAGAGATCAAACTTGTAGATGGCAGCAGCACGAGCCAAGTCAGTTGTCTCATCAGCATCCAATCCTGCCTCTTGTGCCAAGAGAGCAGCAATCTTGCCAGTTCGCTCCATGTGCTCTGCCAGAGAGCCAATCTTTTCGTGGAAGGTCACATTGCTCAGCTTTCAACCAAGTCAGCAATAGCCAGCTTTTGGTCTTCCCGCCAGAAGAATTCCCCATCTTCCAGACGAGCCACCAAGACTTTCTCATTTCCCTTGATGACATTTTCCAGATGCTCTGCATTTCCGTTGCGGACAGAGATGAAGTGCGGCAAAAGCTTGCCTTCAGCATCGCGCACAACAAAGTAACGCTGGTGCTCTTTCATGGAAGTCACCAAGACTTCCTCAGGCACCTCTAAATATTTGGCATCAAAATTACCTAGGAAAGCAGTTGGATATTCTACCAGATTCAACACTTCATTGAGCAAGTCTTCGTCAATCTCGATAGAAACCCCGTGCTCCTCTTCAAGCGCTCGAATCTGCTCGACAATCATATCTCCCCGCTCAAGAGGACTGGCAATGACAAACTGAGTCCGTAGGTCATCTTCATAAGAATCTGCTGAAGCAATCTGCGTTTCTTGACCCAAGAAGCGGTGTCCTCTGCTAGTACGGCCGCTCTTGATATCCAAGAAATCCAAGTCAAAGGCCTGCTCATCTAAGAGTACAGTCAAGGTGTGGACCGGGCGGATATATTCAAAGGTGTTGTTAGCCCAGTGCATGCTGACAGGGAAGGTCAAAGCTTGCAGAACTTCTGTCACTGCTGGGATGATTTCCTCAACCGGGCGACCGACCTCTTCCTTGGTCACATAGACATATTCTTCCCCCTTGATTTCGCGGAAAGTAATGTCCTCAACCGTCAAGCCCTTGCCACGGACAAAGCCTTCTGCAGCCTTGGTAAAGTTGCCGTCTGCGTCCAGAGCAATTTTCTTAGAAGGGCCTTTGAAATCTTCGGTCAAGTCGGACTGCTTGTCCGCCAAGCCAACCACGCGCACCGCCAAACGACGAGGCGTTGAGAACATTTCAATTTTCTCGAAAGTCAGACGATGGTCTGTCAGAAAGGCTCCCATCTTGTCGCGCAGCTGCTTCATGCTCGGTGTCACGACATAGGCTGGCATTTCCTCCAAGCCTAATTCAACTAATAAATTTTTTACCATGATTATTCTCCCTCCTCTGCCAAGAGTTTCTCGCGAGTCTCTGCATCCAAAAGTGGATAGCCTAGACGCTTGCGCTCAGCAACAAAGGTCTTGGCCACAACACGTGCTAAATTCCGGATACGAGCGATATAACCAGCCCGCTCTGTCACAGATACAGCGCCACGCGCATCCAAGAGGTTAAAGGTATGCGAGCATTTGAGAACATAGTCATAGGCCGGGTGCACCAGATGTTCGTCCAGACAGCGCTTGGCTTCTGCTTCAAACTTTTCAAAATTCCCCAAAAGCAAGTCTTGGTCGCTGACCTCAAAGCTGTACTTGGAATGCTCGTACTCAGGATGAGTGAAAATTTCGCCGTACTTAACGCCATCAGCCCACTCAATATCATAGACAGAGTCCACTTCTTGGATATAAGAAGCCAGACGCTCCAGACCATAAGTCACCTCAGCAGTCACCGGCTGAGTTGGCAGACCTCCGACCTGCTGGAAGTATGTGAACTGAGTGATTTCCATACCATCCAGCCAAACTTCCCAGCCCAGACCAGCCGAGCCAGTTGACGGATTTTCCCAGTTATCCTCGACAAAGCGGATATCGTGCTCCAGCGGATTGATGCCCAAGAGTTCCAAAGATTGCAAATAAAGTTCTTGAATATTGCTTTGGAGAAGGCTTCATAACCACCTGAAATTGGTGGTGCTGGTAAAGACGGTTAGGGAATTTTCCCCATAACGGCCATCTGCAGGCCGACGAGACGGCTCTACATAGGCCGCATTCCAAGGCTCTGGCCCAATAGCCCGCAGGAAGGTATAGGGACTCATCGTTCCCGCCCCCTTCTCATTATCATAAGCCTGCATGAGCATACAACCCTGATCATTCCAGAACTGCTGTAAAGTCAAAATTATTTCCTGAAATGTTAATTTTTTAGACATTTTTTACTCCTTTAGTTTGTTTAGATTTCTTGCGAAGCGTTCAAAAGGGAACGATTATTTCCCTTTTGAAAAGCTAGTACATCGCCTAGACAAACCACCCATAGCGGTTGTCGTTAGTCAATCGAACCCTTAGGTTCGCAATTGACTTTGGCGAGGTGAAACGTTAACTTCTTAGACATTTTTTACTCCTTTAGTTTGTTTATATCTCTTTGTCTATTATTTTCTGCTGTATGAACCAATCCAACAAGGGAAGTGTTTTATCTGTATTTTCCCAACGGTGATAAGAATTAAAGACCGCTTGCACACTGCCTAGATTTTCTACTAACTTGTCAACTGTCAAAAAACTGCGCCAGTATTCGTAAAAAATACTAGCATAATTCCCTTGATAAGTCGAAGTACCGAAATCATTCAATGAGTGCCAACCGTGCTTTTTCCGAAAGAGCTTTACGAGAGACTGATTATATGCTTTTTCTGCTCGAAATTCCTCATCTGTAAAGAAATACTTGCGACTAATATACTCAGCCATACCTTCTTCAAACCAGATATAGGCACCGTATCCATCAAAGTCATCTGAAAAATGCTCTGACCAATGAGCCAACTCATGGCCTACAATCTGCAAGAGGGAATTTCCTGACAAAGACTTATAGTGGCTTTCTATTGCTCGAGTTTGGTGAGAGGTCTCGTAATTCTCCAACTGAAGGAGATACAAATCTTTCCAAACCGGCAACTCGGGAGTCATAACCATCCGCTTATCATTTGTATAAGCCGGCACAGGACTTTCACGAATGATCTGCGTAGCAGAATCAAATCGGACCAAATGATGGCTTTCGGCAAGTCATAAACCGCAAACTCGTCTTTTAAAAAAGCCAGATAATCCTGCAACTTTGCGGCATTCTTTGCAACGAAATCTCGAAAAGCTACTAATTGATTCTCATCTTTTACAAGATAAAGGTTCTCCATGAATCTCCTTTCTTTCGAACAATAGACTCAGTACGCAAAAGAACCACATCCGACACTCCTAGGCTCTTCAACCTAGGGGCGTCAAGACGCGGTTCCACCCTAATTTATTACTTCATTACTTTAAAAAATTTAACCAAAAGCGCCATCTGCACTGCTTCCCTATCCGGCTCACACTATCCCGAACTCGCTAAAAAGTAGACAATAAGAATTCTTTCTAAAAAAGATTATAGCAGAAAATAGGGCCAATGTAAAATACTTATCGAAAAATCCCTCAAGTTTCAACTTAAGGGATTTTAACTAATCTAAACCAATTAGACTTGTTTAGGTTTTTTCGGTCTCACAACTCTTGGCTTTCTGCCATCAAGTTTCCTCTTGGCTGCTCTGAGATTGGCAACGGCTTCTTTGACATCTTCCTGGCTGGCACCTGGATCCGCCAAGACTGCCTTAGCCTGTTCATAAGCCTCTAGATAAGTTGCTTTGACTGCATCAGTCGCATAGATAAACTTATTGCTGATGGCTTGGTAATGCACCTCATCATCAACTAGCTTCTTAAGGTTAGTAAAGTTAGTCGCCTTGCCATCCAGCTTCTTCTCTGCTGTAGTCAGCTGAGCTAGGGCTGTATCAATTTGCTCCTGGGTCACCTTGTCCTGTACCAAGAGCAGAGCCACTGCTTGGAAGGCCTTGTCATAAGCGCGACGAGTCCTATCCTTAGCATTGGCATAAGCTCCTGTCTTAGTAGTAGCTGCATAAGCTTCCACAGCCGCCTTAACCGCAGCAATATCAGAGTCCTTGCCGTCTAGATCAGCAGATGCTGTTTCTAGCTTACCTCTGACTTCATCAACTTGCGCTTGGGTCAGTTTGCTTGTCAAGGCTTCCTTGGCTGCTTGATATGCTTGGTCGTAGGCTGTGCGCTTCGCTGCAGAAGCATTGTAATACTGAGCTGTGCCGACTAGACTAGACTGCTGATTGACAGCTGCCAGCAAGCCTGACTTGACGATAACTCCCAGCTTCAGCAGGTTATTCTTACCTTCTTTGACCTCGACAGTCGGCTCATTTTCCCAGAGCTCATAACCAGTCGGCAGGTTGACAAAGACAGAGTAGAATCCAGCTGCTACGGATCTTCCAAAGGCATGCTTGCCAAACAGTTCTGCTGGAAGTGTATAGGCATCGCCATTGTTATTCTTGAGAACCACTTGGGTATTCTTCGGAACAGCTTGATCAAAGGCAACGCTGACCGGTGCAAAGACCAGCTTCTTGACTAGAAACTCAATCGTCTTAAAGCTATCTTGGGCTGTCAGCTCAAACTCCTGAGTCAGATCGCTGTAGAAACGAAGCCCTTCCTTATCATAAGTAAAGATCTCTGCTGTATAGCGGCCAAATGGCAGAGCGTTGATTTGCTTGCCCTTGTCCAGTTCGACATACTTGCCCTTGCTATCCTTGATTCGATAGACAAAGGTCGACGATACACCTTGATGCGTGTTAGCATCTACCAGAGCGACACGGATACGACCATCATTTCAGCACTGACTAGGTCTGACAGAGCTATGGCATCACGGTTGCCCGCATAGTCCTCTACCACATAGAAAATCTTAGACTTGTCCACTCCTTTTGGCAAGGTGTAGCTGCCATCCGCATTGGCTGAGATGTAAACTCGACGCTCGTAATCACGCTCAATGCCAAAATCATCCACGGCTTTATAGGTCTCTTTCCCTTTTTCATCTGCTTGAAGATAGAAGACTTGTTCTCTCAAAATACCGCCGTTGCCGACATCTTTTGGCTTACGAGCCGTAAAGGTTTCCGCACCATCCTTGGTACTTATATAGCCTGAACTAATCAAAGGTTTCTGCGTATCGATCTGCAGCTTAAAGCTAATCTGCTGCTCTTTAGCACCTGGTACATCTGGCGTATAGCGAACCACATAGGTATAGAGGCCATCTTCCAACTTCTCACCCTTGCTATCACGACCATCCCAGTATGTATCTTCTAGTAGGTAGGACTTAGGATTGTCTGACTGACCACTATAATAGTTCTTGCGGCCTTCTCTAACCGTGCTGCTCTGCCAGATTGGGAAGCGATAGTCCGTATCATCTGCCGTATAGACACTAGCTGTCAGATTATTGATATTGCGATAGAGAACTGTCCGATACTGGATGCTATCTTGATTGCCATCTCCATTAGGTGAGAAGGCCAAACGAATCTTGCCATCTGCTCCCAGCTGCAGCACATGCTTACCATCCGCATTTTCTGCAGTTCCCAGTACAATTGAGCTGCGAGCAGCTGTTCGACCGATAGAGTAGAGTGTATCATTTGACTCTGTCACAAGGGAAGAGACATTGTCATCAGACAGGATACTCTTGTCTTTTGGCACTGGGTAATAGAAGCCTGACTTGCCTTCTTGGACCAGATCATAGATTGGTCTTTCTACAGCTGGCAAATCTTGGAATTGCCCACGGAAGCCCATAAATGGCAGACTAACCACATCGCCGTCATCCGCTGGATCGACAAAACGGACAAGCCTTCTAAGAAATAACCATTCGGCATCTGCTTAATCAACTCTTCCGCAAACTTAGCAGTATTTACCTTGACCGTCACTTTCTGGCTACTGTGAGCCTTGACAGTAACTTCTGGCCAGACTGTTTCGGTTAGTTTGCGCGGTGTCAGGGTAAAGTAGCCATCCTTGACCGCATCTGTGTTGGTATTGACAATCATCTTCAGCGTCCGGTCCTTATCCGTGATATTATGAACCGTAACATCAAAAGTGAAGCTGTCTTGGACATTACCCAAGGAAACGCTAGGATATTGGTTATCCCCTGTCACATAGAGACCGGTAGAAATAGCCGCTGCCGTATCCACGATACCTGCGCCCTGCTGACGCGGAGAGGTGTAGACACCAGTTTCTTTGTTGACGTGCAGCTTGGCTGTAGACATGATGAGGGCTTTGACCAAATCGGCATTCTGGGCAGGTGTCAAGTCTGGATAGTGCTGAAGGAGATATTCCTTGACCAGAGCCGCCACACCAGCCACATGAGGCGTAGCCATACTGGTTCCCTTCATAGAGCCATAGGTATTGTCATTAAGTGAAGAGTAGATATCGCCACCTGGTGCTGTCACATCTGGCTTGAGCAATCCATCTGTCGTCACACCCCAGCTAGAGAAGTCAGAGAGACTACCTGCTCCTGGATGCGGCCGATTGACCTTAAGTCCATTAAAGGCCACCTTGTAGTTACCAGCTGCTAAAGCCTCTCCATATTTCTTACTGATAAAGGCTGACGGAACATTTAGATTCACTGTCTAGGCTCATCGTTAGGTTAGCTCCGTCGACATTATTGTAGATCAGAGCACCAACAGCACCATGGCTAATGGCATTTCTAACTTTTTCAGCAAAGGTGAAGGAACCCCGTTGGATAAGAGCTAGCTTGCCTTTGAGATCCTTACCAGCAAAGTCCTCTTCACGGCCAAGACCAACATGGACATACTCATATTCCTTGCCCTTTTCAAAGGTTGCATTTGTCTCACCCATGGAGTAGCTGAAATGACCGTTCAAAAGCTTATCGTTCTTTTCCAGACCACGCACTTCCATGACTTCCTCTGTCAGAACAGTGTTATTGACAGAGGCGACTGAGATAGAGCTTTCTACTGTTGAAGGACTGCCAACTAGACCATAGTCTGGATTTTCAACCAGCGGTTTAGAGTATTCACTTCCGAAGGTATTATCATTACCCGCCGCAATGATCACGCTCACTCCCTTGGCCCGAGCGCGCTCAATAGCCGCCTGCAGACTAGGGCTGACATCAACCGTTGAACCTGTTGCTGAACCTAGACTCATATTGATGGTATCAGCTCCCAAAGCTACTGCATCATCAATGGCTTTGATATAGATAGCGTCGCTTGTTGTGCGTTGACGGTCTGAGAAGACCCGCATAAACATAACTTGTGCTTCTGGCGCAACACCATAGACGTACTCATCATTAGGAGCTTTCTTGTTGGGATTTCCCGCTGTAATCCCTGTTACGTGCATACCATGCGAGTAACTGTTCTTTTCCTTGATATTGTCATCACCGTCAATATAGTTATAGGCATAGACAACCTTGCTATTGTACCACTTCCCGTAGTCAATGCCGGCCTTTTTCTTGGCTTCTTCCAGAGCTGCCTCTGTCTGATACTTGGCCTTTGACGGGTCAGAGATCTTCAGAACCTCATGATGGACATCCAGACCTGAGTCGATAATCGCTACCACACGGCCTTGACCTTTATAGCCTTGAGACCAGGTCTGAGGAACCTTGATGATCTCATTGGTACTGATGCTGCTTGGTTTAGCATCCCGAGAAGTTGGTGACTCTGCTACTGCATCAGGTTTAGATGCTGGCTTGTCTGAGTTTGCGGCTGCCGGAGACTCTACAGTCGGACTAGCCGGAGCTGTCGGCTTGGATTCCGTGGTAGATGGTTGAGTTACCTTCTCAGCACTTGAAGAAGCCTGTTCCGATGAAGAAGCAGCTCCTTTCTCTACAGGAGCTGCAGATGCTTCCTTAGCCTCTGCCGTAGATGGCTGGCTAGCCTGATCTGTACTTGAAGCAGCCGATTCAGAAGAAGCTGGTGCCGCTTTCTCCACAGGGGCTGGAGTTGCCGGCTGACTCTCAGGTGTAGCTGCTTGAGAAGCGGACTCAGTCGCTGATACCACAGCGGCAGTCGGCTGACCTTGCCCTGACGAACTAACTGTCGCCTGCTCATCCGCCTGAGCCTGTCCAGCACCAAAAACCAGAGCAGTTCCCAGCAGAACAGAAGCCAAACCGAACTTGTATTTACGGAGTGAAAAACGTTGTCTTTGCATAGAAGTCTCCTTATCTTTATTTATAAACCATATTATAATAAAAATTTTCTGACAATTCATACAATCCTAACAAATTTAACCAAAACGTAATAATGACGAATGTTCTATCCAAAAACTGCTATATGATAAAGTTTCAAGCATCTATTTATTTGAAATACAGAACAAATACATCTTAAAATCCGGAAATAAGAAAAACCAATCAAGATCCATTCTGAAAGAAGAACTTGATTGGTTGGCAACAGTAGAGTAACTCACAATGGTGTAGACACTCATAATTAAATTTACAGCGTTTCTATTCAAATAGACTATTGATATTCAATTTGGCCACTTCTAAATCCATATAAAACAATGCCTTTTAAATCAGGACGAGATTTTTTGGATATCATATCTCTTTTCTTTAAATACTCTAATAACTTGATATTGAATTCGCAACTAGATACCGTTGCTGACTGATTCCCATTGTGGTCAACATCTTCATTTTGATTCAATTTATTAAACGCTTCAATCCACTCTGCATGTATATCAGAATCGCTCAATAAGTTCATTATCTCCCACAGTTCAAATAAATCTAAGTTATCCCCTAATAAATATAACCTATATTTTGACATTTCAGGATTCGATAATAAGTTATTTTTAAGCAAGTTTTTACGTTCCGAATCATCAATATCGGCCAGACCTAATAACCATTCGCATAGGTTGATACTAATTTCACTATTATCTAGATTAATAAGTTTATCCCAATTCTCTTTAGTTAGTTCTCTTATCTTGTTTTTGATGGATTCATCAGCATTGTCATAATAATCAGGACTAATTATATAGCTAAAATCATTTATATCAAATTTAGAATCTAAGATGTGAGTGATAAGTTCAATTGAAAAATTTTTTTATCTTTTTAAACTTACATAATCCAGAATATCTATTATTTTTAGTTTGTGGGAGTTGCCAAGTTTCTCGTTTTGTAACAAATCATAGATCTCAACTTCATCACGAACATTTTTTTCAATCTCAAGATACTTTTTCCATATTGCTACAAATAAAAATAATCTCTCATAGATGGGTATTCTTTTCTAATATAACCAAGATTATCAGCGTTAAATTTTTACACATTTTAAATCTATCAGAATTTTTTTAATCTATCATCAGGTAGTCCAGGTATATTAAAGCGCAGAAAAATCTCTTTTTATTACTTCAAGTATTGATCGATAGATAGTTAATTCCAAATCATTTGCATATACAGTTTGCATAAAGAAGTCATTTTTTTGAAGTTCTCATCAAACTTCAAAAAAACATATCTCTATTCAATATAAAATTAGTATTTTTGATTAATGAAGTCAATTAAATCACTATAACCATCTGGAACTGAAAAAAATCTGGATCCGAAAAAAATCTGGATCCGAAAAAAATCTGGATGGATAGAAAAAAATAAGATAACACAATATAAGAATTGACTTGAGCTTTTTTTGATTTACTACAAGTTTTTTTATCAATTTTCTCTTGTTCTCCATAGATAATTCATTAAACTTCTCTTCAGTATAATCAATAGAAAGCTTTTGGAATACTATTAATTATAGCTTCAGCTATCGTCTCATTTTTCAAACATAATATTACAGTTAAGTAATTGTTCAATATAGGACGGGTTGTCAATCATTTTACCATTTGATAATTCGATATAAACCTTGGCATATTGCAATAAATTTTTCTTCCGAAGACAAACAATAATCTAACAATTGCTTCAATTCAATATTTGTGTTAAGAAGTTCAAAAATTCTTATGATTGAATTCATAGTTAGTATATCCTTTTTTTCAAGTTCCAATGTATAAAAAAATTGCAAAATTTTTTTCTCTGAAATTAAATACAAATTATTCTAATAGATATAGTTCATTATCTCTATATAATCTACAAGTTTCTCTTTAATTTTTTTGAAGATTTATAAACTTTCTGTTCATAATCCTTAACTTTTTATATCAATATGTGATAAATTTTTGAGTAAATTGTAAAACATTATAGTTCATATCAGGAGATAGAATATCCTGATTATTTATTATATACTCAGCAATCAATACTTTCGTTTTTTTCAGGAATATCACTCAAATCTACTAAATTCATCAATGATAGTATTAGACTATTTTTTTATTTGGAGCAGCATATCTGCCTGTTTTTAATTTCTAAATACTCGTTAAATAGACTAACATTATACTTCAACCATTTTTTTCAAATAACAATTTAATGTTACTCTCTTTATAGATATTTTTCTTTATTCTGCGTAGTTCTATCTAATGTGTTATAAAAAAATTAATTAAGAAATCCAAGATAGTCTCTTGGTGGAAAAATTAGATCCAGCCGATCATAAGAATTATTTTTCCACTTCAAATTTTTAGAAGATATTCAAACAAACTATAATTTAAAAACATAGCTATATTTGTAATCCTTAAGTTCTAATCGATTAACTATTTCATTGATATTGGTTAAATAAATATCATAATTACCATCACGTCCAGAAATAACATTTACAATGAATTCCTTTTCTTCTTTTTGTAATTGTATTACCATAGAAATAGGTCAGATAATCTTGATATGTTTCATCAATGTAAGCATTTCTTATTAAAAAAAGGAATAATAGCAAATTGTGGATTTTCTTTAATTGATTCCGAATACAGACTATCAAAATTCTCAATCTGAATTGAAGATTCATAAAGATCTGACAATCTAAATCTATCCAACTCATATAGTTCATTTTGTAACGATTTAAGTTTATCATTTAAACGAGGCAAATTTCGTTTATTTTTAGTGTTTTTTAGACGCTCTTGAAATTTAGAGTCGTTATTATTAGGAAATACTGAATCAAGAGTTTCTTCAATACTAGACTGATTGTAATGAGCATCATAAAAATTACTAAAAGAAGTGATTTTGCTATCTCCTTTCAGAAACTCCATGATAAATTCATGATAGGAGGAGAACTCCTCTTGACTCTTTCCATTTACTTTAACAACTTTTTTCCCTATAGGAATCTGAAAAATTGAACCGTATAACTCAGCTTTATTCTGCAAATGCTCCTCTTGTGCATTTGCAATATCTTCCTCCAATAATCGAATTTTTTTAGATAACTCATTTTCCCGTTCTTCTATCTGTTTATCTTTTGAATGCAACAATTCATATAGATACCCTTGATTCTTTTGTAATAAAGAAAAGTCCTTAGGGAAGATATTTTTGTATACTATCATCGAAAATGTTTTTTTAGAATTTAATTTCAAAGCGCCTAATGATTCTTTGTAAGTCAGATATTCATTACAGATATTATTAATCAGGCGCATATCATCAAGGTATAACGAGGTATTAAATAAAAAGTTTTCATCCAATCCCTCACCAAGTTCCATATCTTCTAATATTTTTTTTAATTTATCGTAGGAATTTGAAGCGGTGACAACAGGAACTACCGGAATAATAAAATCAAAAAACTTTGTTCGCTCTTGTGACTCAAGCAAATCATCTTTGACAAGATAGAAAAATACTAATTTAGATTCTCCACACACTTTCCTTTTTCTATTGATAACAATATTTAATTCCTTAATTTTTTCAAAGATTCTTGAATCATTGAAACGTTCAATGTCTTCAAAGACTATAACATCTGCCTCAGACTGTTTGAACAAATAAATCACATCATCCAAATACCTATCAAAATAAGAAACTTTACTACTCTCATTTGAAAAAACTTCTATATCCGTTTCAATTTTATCTGATTTTAGCGATAGGTGTTTAATGAATCCAATGTCTCTTTGTAACTTTAATAAATAAAAAAATTCCATAAAAAAAACAAAGTAAATAAGATAACGAGTGCTGAAAGTCTAACAATCGGATGAATAGTCCAAGTAAGCCAATCAATATCCTTAATAAAATCAGTCCATAAATTCAAATACAAAAACAGTAGCAAAATAGAAAATAAAAAAACTGTATTTTTCTTAGGATCAATTTGTGACTCTGCATCCAGTGTTTTAAAAATTGACTTTCTAATTGAGTTGGGCTCAATCTGATGAAGCAATTGATTGATAATCTTTCCCTCAATTGTATTAATTTCACGGTTATTAAGTTCGTTTTTTTTAGCTTCATCATACTGAGCGAGAGAAATATGGATAAACTTTTTGTCTCTTTTCTCTAACTCAAACGTCTCAATGACACTGCTTTTACCAGCTCCATAGTTCCCTGTAATAGCCACATTCGTTGGCTCTGATACATCACTGATCACAAACTCTAGAGCTTGTGATATGACTGGTTTTATTTTTACATCTTTATTCGATGTAAGCGAACGAAACTTATACTTTTTTTCCTTTTCCGTACTTTCGTCAATCATTTAAAAAATACCTCCCTAACAAGTTACTAAATACTTAAACATTACACCCTTTATCAATATACCTATACTATTATATCAACTATTCCTCATTCTATAAAGTATTTATGCAAAAATCCCCTAGAATTTACAATTCTAAGGGAGTATTCTTTATCCTGTTGCTTCCGGTGCTTGTTCCGGTTTGGTTTTCTTATTTGGACTGGATAGGCGGCGCTTGCTGTCTCGGATAGTATTGAGATCCTTGAGGAGTTTGGCAAAGTGGGCTTTCTCTGGATAGGCTTCTGCAGAGGCTGCGGTATAGCGCATAAAGAGGTCATAAGTGCGGGAGATTTCCGTGCGCAGCTGCTTGGTCTTACCGACTTCTTTGCTGGACTTGGCTGCACGCGCTAAGGCTTCGGCCTTATCATAGTCTTCCTGAGCAGTCGTCACTGCGCTAATCACCGGTGAGAGTCCCAGCGTAGTTACTGCCGCATTGTAGGGCTCTTCCTTGAGGGTTTTGAGGAAGCTCTTGATCTCAGCAGTGGCGACATCGTTATTATGCTTGGTGATATCCTTGTACTTGGTTAGGACTGGAGCCAGCGTCTCATGGGCTTCCTTGAACTTTGCTTCCTTTATCTTAGCAAATCCCCTATGCAGGGTAAAGAGCCCGACCAGAGCACTATCTCGCTCCTTATCTACCTCTGCCAGACTTATAGTCTGTTTCTTTTCCACGCTAGCTAGCTGTTTTTGGAACTCTTCTAGCTTGCTTGTAAAGGGCTCCAAGTGCGTACCATACATATCTTCGTTCTTATTTTCCTTAACAAAGTCGGTGATGATTTGACGAGAATCTGTCATCAAACTTTCAAACTCGCGGTGAGTAAAGTTGCTATAGGTCAGGGGACGAATGGTGTAGTTAGTAGTCATAATAAAACCTCTCCAATAATTTGATGAACTAAGTATAGCACGTGGCGTTAAATCTTTTGCAAGGCTGCCCTGAAATGTCATTTTTTATCCCTGAAATAGCACTTTTTCAAAATCAAAGACATAAAATATCCCCACCTGATGATTTCTTCAACTTCAGATGGGGATTATTTTTCTTAAAAAATGGATTATCAGAGCATTTCACGCTTAGAATACTTTAAAATTTTAACAAACGCTAGTATTCGAACTTTAGAATGGTTTAATATTTTGGCAAATCGCATCAAGTGATAGTTAGAAAGCATGAAATTTTTTACAAAATGGACTATTCGAAACCTAGATTATCTAAATATTTTAGTAAATACTCGTATTCGGCCTTTAGATTGATTGGATATTTAGCCAGAGTTTACTCTTCGAATTTTTAATGATTACTTTTCACTCTATCTCCCCACTCTCAAGGGATCGAAGATTTCCTCAATCAGTTGGGTGTAATTCCCAATTCTTGGGTCTTCTTCATCTAATTCCCCTATCTTAGTGTTTCGTTGGATATTGGTCGTATTTTACACCTTTCATTATTGCACTGAAACATCTTCTTTTATAGTTTCTTCTGGCGGTAGAGATAAAAATCCCCAGCTCTTTTTAAACTGGGGATAGCTTTATATTTTTAATTCATACACTTCCTGCCAGCCGGCTGGTCCTAATATGCGCTGGGGCTGTTTGCTAAAACCGGTCTCTCGGTAGAGATAGGAAGCGACTTGATTTCTCTCATTGACGCCTAGGATAATGCTTTTATACATAGGCAGATGTTCTCTTATGAAATCAGGCAAGAGCTTCAGCGTCTGACTACCGTATCCTCGCATCCGAAAGCCTTCATCCGTTGAAAAGCTACGAAGGAGCAGGCTCTCTGGCTGACCTCCATAAGTAAACTTCTTTTCTCCAGCATCCAAGATCAGAAAGGTTACGATTTGATGTTCTACAAGGCCCAAGATAGCATAGCGATTTTCTAAGTCAGCAACAGCCTGACTAGGATGATTGGTAAATCTCAAGTCGGTTAAATGGTAAGACTGCAAGGTTTCTCTATCTGAACTTCGATAGAATCGGATTTGCATCTAAAAATCCATCCCATTCGGATTTGGAGCGCCACCGGTCAAACCGCTGACATTTGAGCACTTCCAAGTCAGCAGCATCTAGCTCGATGCCAAAGCAGTCCAGATTGCTGGCAATCCGGCTCGGAGTGACCGACTTAGGCAGGGGCAGGAAGCCTTCCTGCAAGCTCCAAGCTAGCGCGACTTGTGCAATGGTCTTGCCATACTTGTCTGCCACAGCCTGTACGGCTGGATTTTGGAAGAGCTCTCCTTGACCAAATGGTCCCCAAGCTTCCAGTAAAATCTCATGCTCACGGCAGAAGTTCACCGCCTCTGTCTGATAGACACCTGGAGCCAGGCGGATTTGATTGACAGCTGGGGTCATACGAGCTGTTTCAAGCAAGGCTTCTAAGTGATGAGGCAGGAAATTGCTGACGCCAATTGCTCTAATCTTTCCGAGATTATAAAGATCTTCCATAGCCCGCCAGACTTCGGCATTGCGCTTTTTCCAAGCATCGTTTTCCCTCAAGGGTTTGGGATTAGGCCAGTGGATGAGGTAGAGGTCCAGATAGTCCAGTCCCAACCGCTCCATTGAGGCAGCAAAGGCCTCTTGAGCCTCCTCATAAGTATGAATGTCATTCCAAAGCTTGGTCGTGATGAAGAGCTCCTCCCGCAGGATGCCACTGTCCTTGATTGCTCGTCCGACACTCTCTTCGTTCTTATAGATGGCTGCCGTATCAATATGCCGATAGCCTGCCTTGAGAGCGGCTAATGTTGCCTGATAGGCTTCTTCGCCATCCTGAGCCTTCCAAGTACCAAAGCCCAGCACCGGAATGCCAACACCATTGTTCAAAAGATATTCTCTCATCTCACGTCTCCTTTATAAGTTTCATCTACTGCTTGCCTTCAGTAAGGCAGCTGCTACAGTGATTACAAGAGCAGAACTGCTCACTTCTTTTCCTTTTTCTTCAGTATTGGCTTAGGTTTGAAGATATTTTCCTTGGTCGGCTCCATACCTTTACTGAAAAAGCTATAGATAATGAAAGCTGCTCCTGCGACAAGGATCAAGATTCGTCCAAAGATCAGTCCCGCCAGCAGTAAAACAAGTCCCATTGTCAAAAATTTCGCATCAATTCGTTTCATAGCCTACTCCTGTTTACATTATAGTCTCATTATATCACGCCTAAGAAAGCAATTCAAATCTAGGAGAAGGCTATCAAAAAGAACAGGTTTCCCTGCTCTTTCTGAAAAATATAAGGAGACTAATTTAAAATACCTGCGGTTCTCATACATGGAATCGTTCTTGACCATCGAGATAAGTAGCTACCAGTTCTAAATCTTTATCTAAAACGATAAAGTCAGCGTCGTAGCCTTCCTTGATCTGTCCGCAGACATCATCAATATGGACGGATTTCGCCGGAATCAGGCTAGCCATCATGACTGCCTGATGAGGATTGGCAATGCCCCATTTGACCACATTTTTCAATCCGTCCTTGAGTTTTAGGATAGAGCCAGCTAGATTGCCCGTCGACTTGAGCCGAGCTGTTCCTTCCGCCACAACCACTGGAAATTCTCCCAGCATGTAGTCACCATCTTCAAGACCTCCTGCGGTCATACAGTCGGTAATGAGGGCAATATTTTCATGCCCCTTCTGCTTGAGCAAGATGTCACAGGCCTTAGGGTCCACATGATGGCCGTCACAAATCAGCTCCGCATAGGTGTGGGGCAACTCATACATGGCACCAACCATGCCCAGCTCCCGGTGGGTCAAGCCCCGCATACCATTGTAAGCATGCACCCAGACACTAGCACCTGCTTCGACCGCAGTTTTGGCTTCATCATAGGTTGCGTTAGAATGCCCCAGAGCAACGGTCACACCTTCATCAGTCAGCGTGCGGACAAATTCCTCTACGCCTTCACGCTCTGGTGCGAGAGCAATCTTATTAAGCAAGCCATTTGCAGCTTTCTGCCAGGCACGAAACTCATCTATGCTAGGATCTTTCATATAGACCGGATTTTGAGCGCCTTTATACTTTTCAGTGAAATAAGGCCCTTCAAAATAGAGACCGCGAATCTTGGCTCCGCTAGCTTCTTGATAGCGTGCACCAATATTTTCAGTTACTGCTAAGAGCCGCTCATAGGACGAAGTCAGGGTTGTTGGTAAAAAGCTGGTCACACCGGTAGTCAAGAGACCCTCACTCATGGTATGAAGAGTTCCTTCGATGTTATTGTCCATGACATCAACACCGCCGAAGCCGTGAATATGAGTATCCACTAGACCTGGTGCAATCGAGTAGCCACTGTAGTCTATGACTTCTGCATCCTGCGGAACAGACTGCACCAACTTGCCAAACTTGCCGTCAATCAACTCTAAATAACCGCCCTGACGGATTCCCTGAGGATAGAAAAATTGATCTGCTTTAATATATGTAGGCATAAGACTGCCTCCCTTGTTCTTGACTTCTGTATTCTCTGCCATTCAAAGCGGAATTCTGTGATAGAGATAGCTTATTGCTATAGCTGCTTTCTAACTCCCGCTTTTGAATCTCTGAGTTTTCTTGACTATATTATAACTCTTTCTTTTTTATTTGTAAATGGTATATACCTATTTTTGCGAAAAATTGTTATATTAAATTAAAAAAACAGAAAACCCAGCCATGACAGCTGAGTTTCTGCTTTATTTTTTCTCTAAATCGCGCAACATCTGGTCGATTTTATTTCCATACTCGATGGATTCGTCCTTGACAAAGGTCAAATCTGGAATCTTGTACATCTTCAGATTGTGACCAAGCTCTCGCTTGATGGTACCGGTCGCTTTTTCCAGACCGGTCTGAGCTTTTTGATTATCAGAGGCTAGATTGCTCATAATCGTGTAATAGACCTTGGCCATGGATAGGTCACCCAGCATCTGGACATCGGTAATGGTCACACCTTGGACACGCGGATCACGAACTTTCTTCTGCAAGATTTCATTGACTTCGCGCTTGATTTCCATGCCAACACGGTCTGTACGAAAATTGTTTGCCATGAGATTTCCTTTCTAATTTTTCTCTTCTGCAATATAAGCTAGGCTAGGCCTAGCTTATATGTTTAGTTTTGGTTGAATAAGATTCGTTTTAAACTCTTGGTGAAAAAAGATGTGAGACTAAAAATATAGACTTTCACCAAAAATGATTTTCACTGCGAGTTTTTAACGGACTTCTTATCTTATTTCTTAATTTCTTCCATGATGTAGGCTTCAATCGTATCATCTACTTGGATGTCATTGTAACCGTCAATCATGAGTCCACCTTCGCGGCCGTTAGTAACTTCCTTAACATCATCCTTGAAGTGCTTGAGGCTGGCAAGCTCCCCATCGTAAATCACGACACCGTCACGGATAACACGAACCTTGGAATCACGGGTAACTTTACCGTTGATAACCATAAATCCACCGATAGTACCAACCTTGGAAACCTTGAAGGTCTCGCGGATAAGAGCTTCCCCGATGATTTTTTCTTCGTATTCTGGATCCAGCATTCCCTTCATGGCATCTTCCATTTCCTCAATAACCTTGTAGATAATGCTGTGGAGACGGATTTCGACATCATCAGCTTCTGCCTGTTGGCGAGCCTGAGAAGTTGGACGAACGTTAAATCCGATGATGAAGGCATTTGAAGCTTCTGCCAGTGTTACGTCTGATTCATTGATAGCACCAACCGCTGAGTGGACGATGGTAATCTTAACGCCTTCCACTTCAATCTTTTGCAGGGAAGCAGACAGGGCTTCTACAGAACCTTGTACATCAGCCTTGATGATAACATTAACAGACTTGACTTCACCAGCTTTGAGGGTATCAAAGAGATTTCCAGACTGACGCGATGAGTAGCTTGACGCTGTTTGAGAAGGGCACGTTTGGCACGTTCTTCACCGGCTGCACGCGCAGCTTTTTCATCTTCGTAAACCGCAAAGTGGTCACCAGCCATCGGAGTTTCATTGAGACCAGTGATAGAAACCGGTGTAGATGGTCCTGCCACCTTAACACGACGGCCTAGGTCATTGGTCATAGCCCGAACCCGACCGAAGGTATTACCAACAACGATTGGATCCTGCACATTCAGAGTTCCCTGCTGAACCAGAAGGGTTGCGACAGCACCTTTTCCTTTATCCAGACGAGCTTCAATGACTGTACCAATCGCTCGAACAGTCGGATCTGCCTTGAGCTCTTGAATTTCAGCCACTAAGAGGACTGTTTCCAGCAAGCTGTCGATATTTTGATTGAATTTCGCTGAGATTTCTACAAATTCAGAATCTCCGCCCCAGGCTGTTGACATGACACCATGCTCAGCCAATTCACCAATCACGCGCTCAGGATTCGCTCCTGGCTTATCGATCTTGTTGATAGCTACGATGATTGGGACATCAGCCGCCTTGGAGTGGTTGATAGCTTCGATCGTTTGCGGCATAACACCGTCATCAGCAGCAACGACCAGGATAGTGATATCCGTAACAGAGGCACCGCGGGCCCGCATAGAAGTAAAGGCCGCGTGTCCAGGCGTATCCAAGAAAGTAATCTTCTTGCCGCTTTCCTCGATCTGGTAAGCACCGATGTGCTGAGTAATACCACCCGCTTCACCTGTTGCTACGCGAGAGTTACGCAGGGTATCCAAGAGGGTTGTTTTACCATGGTCAACGTGTCCCATGATGGTTACAACTGGCGGACGCTCTACCAAGGCATCTTGGTTGATATAACCTTCTTCTACGAAGAAGCGCTCAATGTCAGCTGTGTCAACTTCCACCTTCTTCTTAGCTTCAATACCGTAGTCCACCATGAGGAGCTCAATAGTATCGCCGTCAAGAGATTGGTTTTGCGTTGCCATTACGCCCATCATAAAGAGTTTCTTGACAATTTCAGCTGGCTCGCGCTTGATCCGTTTTGCAATTTCTGCAACGGTCATTCCGTCTGTATATTCAAATTCAGTTGGCAACTCATGGAACTTACGTTCTGTAACAGGTTTTGGTGCCTGATTATTGTTGCCCTTTCCTTTTTTATTTTTCTTGTTTTTATTCCAATTACTATTTCTTTGATTTCTCACTTGATTTTGACTGCTTCGATTCTTTTGTTGTTTTCTTGGACCTTCTTCTTCGCGATCAAAATCATCGCGCTTCTTATCTGGTCGAGCTTGCTTCTTACGACGCGTATCCACAGCGGCTGGCGCTGGGCTTGGATTCGCTGCTGGAGCAGACGGAGCTGGTGCAGGCTGAACTGGTGCACTTGCTTCTGCCTTAGGCTGCTCCTTGCGGCGGTTTTGCCGTTCCAACACTTCTTTTGCTTCCTGAGCTTGCTTAAAGCGTTCCTCGCTGGAGCGAGCGTATTCAGCATTCTGCTCTGCTTTCAAAGCTGCTGCTCGGGCCTTAAAGTCAATCTTCGGTCCTTGAGGCTGTTGGCGGTTTTGACCGTTAAATCCTTGATGATTCTGACCATTGCGGCGGCTATCTTGACCACGATTATCGCGACGGTCATTTGGATGATTGCCCCTATCTCGGTCGTTGCGGTTTCCGCGATTCTTATTTCGATTATCGCGGTCCTCACGCTTGCCTTGCTCTTTATTTTGTGGTTTGCGGTTGCCTTGCTGCTTCCGACGCTCTGCCTCTTCTTTGGCTCTCGCTTCACGCTCTGCCTTAAAGTTCCGGCTTTGCGGGCGCTTGACTGGCGCTACCGTTTCTGCTTTCGCTTCTGGCTTAGCAGCTGCTTTGCTTCTGTCTGTTCTGTCTTGACTGGTGCCGCCTCTTTGGCAGGAGTTTTTTGCGGTGATAACTGAGCTGCTGCAGGCTTTTCTGCAGTGGCTTGAGGTGCGGCTGCTTTTGTAAAGCTGGATTTGATTCGCTCACCAGCGTCAGCTTCTACGCTGGATGAATGACTTTTGACATCCAGTCCCAGCTCCTTAGCACGAGCCACTACCTCCTTGCTTTCTTTTCCCAGTTCTTTGGCGATTTCATACAATCTTACTTTAGACAAATCTTGTCCTCCTCTTCTATTACATAAGAGACCTCATTTTCTTTGTAAAACCAGCATCTGTCACGGCGAGCACTTTTCTGGCCTTGCCAATGGCAGAGCTTAATTCCAGTGTTGAAAACACGGTTGATACTTCTACTTGGTAGTAACGACTTTTATCAGTGATTTTCTTGCTGAGATTAGGAGCTGCATCCTGGGCCAAAAAGACCAGATGTGCTTTTCCCTCCTGAATAGCCTTGACGGTCAGCTCTTCACCAGAAATGATGCGGCCGGCCCGCTGAGCCAGTCCCAGCAAATTTACAAGTTTCTCTTTATTCAAGACCTAACTCTCTTCTTTTGACCTTATGATCGACATAAGCGATTAACTCATCATAGAAAGCCTCATCCACTTCCATACTGAAGCTGCGGTTAAAGACCCGCTTCTTCTTAGCTTGAAGGGCTTCTTGATTGTCCAGCTTGATATAGGCTCCACGGCCGTTGGCCTTGCCTGTCGGATCGATAAAGACTTGACCTTCCTTGTTCTTGACAATCCGCAATAAATCGCGCTTGTCAATCACTTCGTTGGACACCACTGATTTTCTTAAAGGGATTTTTCTTGTTTTTGCCATTCCAGCCCCCTTAATCTAGTTCTTCAGCTTCGCTTTCTAAACCAGCTGTTTCCAGTACAGTTTCCTCTGCAGCTGCGTCAAAGTCTGTTGCTTCTGCTGCTGAAACTTCTGTCTCTAGAACAGCTGCATCCGCAAGAATTTCTTCAGCTTCCTGAGCAAATCCGCCCAGTTCATTGGCTGCTTCCATTTCTTCAAACTCAGTGGCAGACTTGATATCAATTCTAAAGCCTGTCAAATGAGCTGCCAAGCGAACGTTCTGTCCGCGGCGGCCGATAGCCAGAGAAAGCTTGCTGTCCGGTACGACAACCAAGGCCCGCTTGTTATCTTCTTGATTAAAGATAACTTGGTCAACCTCGGCAGGAGCAATAGCGTTGTAGATAAATTCAGCTGGATCTGCTACCCACTCGATGACATCGATATTTTCTTCAGTCGGTACCATACGACCGCTCTTGGGATCATATTTGGCAGGATGGAACTTGCTAGTAATTTTCTTGATATTGGCTCCACCGCGTCCGACGATTGTACCGATGGCATCCACATTAGGATTGTGACTGCGAACCGCTACCTTGGTCCGATCGCCTGCTTCCCGTGACACGCTCATGATTTCCACAGTTCCGTCATAGACTTCAGGGATTTCCTGCTCCATCAAGCGCTTGATCATTTCTGGATGACTGCGGCTTACAAAGACATTGACGCCGCGAGGATTGTCTTCTACTTTGTAGACAAAGACTTCGATGCGGTCATGAGAGGCAAAGACCTCACCAGGAATCTGGTCTTGCTTCGATAGTTGCGCTTCAATGCTACCTAGATTGACATAGATAAAGCGATTGTCAAAGCGCTCCACCGTCCCGCTCATGATTTCATTTTCATGCTCTTTATAGGTATTGTAGGTGATTGCTCGGGTCTGCTTGCGCATCTTTTCCATGATGGTTTGCTTGGCTGACTGAGCAGCGACACGGCCAAATTCAGCTGGTGCTTCTTCAAACTTGATCTTATCTCCCAACTCATAGGCTGAACTGATAGCCAAGGCATCTTTGAGGCTGATTTCCAAACGGCTGTCAAAGACCTCGTCCACGACTTCGCGAACAGTATAGACACGGAAATCTCCTGACTTTTCGTCAAACTCAATGGCTGCGCTGTCCGCCTGACCATAGCGACGACGATAGGCTGAGCGGAGTGACTCAGTCACTGCGTCAATGATATCTTCTTTCTTGATTCCTTTGTCTTCTTCCAGAATGCGGAAGGCCTCTAGCATTTCTTTACTCATTTTCATATGACTTTTGCCGAAACAAAAGTGTTCCTTTCTTTTCTATATTGCTTCTGCGGCTAAAACTTAACGGCTAATCTGGCTTTGGAAACCAGACTGTAGGGAATTTCGACTTCTTTTCTGCGAGTCTTGTCCAGATATTCCATGTGCAGAACATCCTCTTCAAAGCTCAGCAAGGTTCCTTCAAAGACTTTCTGCTTGTCAACAGCCTTATAGAGACTGACATGGATATAGCTGCCGACTGCATCGGCTAGCTGTTCCTTGGTCTTGAGTGGGCGCTCCAAGCCAGGACTGGTCACTTCCAGAAAATACTGTTCCGGGAAGGGATCTGGTTTGATTTGATCCAAGAGCGGACTAATAATATCCGTCAAATCCGCTGTATCATTGACCGTAATGCCCTCAGGCTTATCTACAAAGACACTGAGAACATAGTCCCCGCCCATCTTTCCGTACTCAATATCGACTAATTCATAGGGGGCCAGAATGGCTGGTTCAATAACCTCCCTCACCAATTCAACAATCGTTGCGATATGACGACACCTCCTCACAGATAAGAGGCGAAGATACTTCCTCGCCTCTCTTTCCCTTATTCATTACTAGTATTATAGCACGACAAGTCCCAGAATGCAAGGGAAATATGCTGTGCAAGCTTTTAAAGCTCGAATTCAACTTAAAACACTCTTATTTTTAAGTAGAATTCTTTTCTAATAATAAAGTCTTCAAGGAGTATTTCCTCGAAGACTCTTTCTTATTCAAATGCTGCTTCCACCCGGTAGATGACTTGTCCCTTGTTAGCAAATTTCTGCTCATACTCAGTCAGGACATTGTCCTCGAAGTCGCTGGCATGCAAATCCAACCACACGCCCTTTAACTTCATACCATACTGTGAAAAGCTAACTAGGCTATACTCAAAAAGACCACGATTGTCCGTTTTGAAGTGGATTTCTCCATTTTCTGGAAGAATCTGCTGATAGGTCGCCAGAAAGGACTGATAGGTCAGACGGCGCTTTTCATGACGTTTCTTAGGCCAAGGATCTGAAAAGTTTAGATAGAGGCGGTCAATCTCGCCATCTTCAAAATAATCAGTCAGATCCGAACCATCCACCCAGAGTAGCTTGATATTGGGCACATCCGTTGCCAGCACCTTGTCCAAGGCATAGCTGAGGACCGATTTCTGGATATCAATCCCGATGTAGTTAATATCTGGATTGGCCTTGGCCATGCCGGACACAAAGGCTCCTTTGCCGCTGCCAACTTCGATATGAATTGGATGATCATTGCCAAAAATCTCCTGCCATCTGCCCTTGGCGTCTGCTGGATTTAAAATCACATACTGGGGATGCGCCTCTAGCAGTTCCGTCGCTCCCTTACGATTCCTTACTCTCATTGTCCTCTTCCGTATTTAGAACGGAAGTTTCGTAATGCGTAAATCTCCCGGTTCACATTTTCTAAATCATTGTTTTCATAGTATTTAGCAATCTGCATCAGATAAGAATACTGTCCAAACCAGTATAGCTTATTGAAAACAGTCTGATTATATTTATAGCCATAAGCACTCAGCCACTCTTGCCAACCTGAATCAGGCACATAATGGCTTAAAATATGTGCTACATCCATCATCCTGTCTGTCAGGCGCACAGAATCCCAATCCACCAAGTAAATAAGCCCGCTGTCAGTCTCTACCCAGTTGCTGTGGCGCACATCTCCGTGAACGATGGTCGCATAATCCTCACGAAAGGCTGGTACTGTCTGGCGTAGGTCGCGGATAACTGATTGCAGATATTGATTATTCCTCAAAGCAAGCGGCACTTGATTGAGCCAAGCATTCAGCAAATCAGTTGGCGTTTCCAAAGTATAGCCCAGCTTGGTCAGCTGCGTCATCAATGGGCGCGAGCGATGCAGCCGTGTCAAAATATTGATTACTTGCTTTTTGGACATATCATTTGGGGTCAGAATAGTGCCTGAAAGCCACTCCTGCCCGCTCATAACATTGCCATCCGGCATCCGGCGGCTCCACAAAAGCTGCGGTGCGATTTGTTCTCGAGCTAAGCCTGCTAAGATAGGGGTTGTATTCATCTTGACGAAAACGCGCCCCCCGTCCGGATAAGTCCCCATATAGGCCTTTCCGCTCTTACCAGCTATCGGTGTCAGGGTCAGCTCGTTATCAACCAAGTCCATGTTTCCCCTCCGTAAAAAGTTTCTTTATCATTTTACTAGTTTTACCTCTTTTAGTCAACCAATCTCCGTAACTTAAACGGCAGATAGAACAGATAGAGTAGGGCAGTCGCTCCCAGCATGGCCAACACTGCTGTCTTGTCTTGGAAAAATAGCAGAGCAGTCAGCACTTCAGCCAAAAGAACGCTGATGCCAATCGAAGTGATAATTTGTCTTGCTCCTTTCAGCTTTTCCCCTCTTTCTATCGGAAAAAGCTGGATCAAAAACTGATAGTCAAAAGCTTCGTATAAGGCTGTTAGCTGGAAGAGCAAGAGGTAATTGAACAAGACCGCAAAAGCTGCAGCAATCCAAGCTTGACTGACAAAAACCAAGGCCAAAAGAGCCAAAAAGAGCAGTCTTAAGGTTAAAGCAAAGAAGTCTCCATTTCGCAAGTAAGAGCGCAAAAAGAGATTCTGCCAAGTCTTGCTATGCTGCTTGCCCACAAGTCTCGTCAAACCATCCAGATAGACCCGGCGCTTGACACTGTTTGAAATGCCTTTAACATTGGTAAAGAGAGCAAAGAAGCGCAGAATCGTCTGCTTTCGGGCTGCTTCATAAGCCACCAGAGCCTGCCAATCTAGGCCATTTTCAGTAAAGAACTTTTTAGCCTTAGTCTGAAACAAAAACCATTTCAAGACTAGCATAAGGAGGCAGTAGAGCCCGAAGCCCCAAACAGGCAATCCCAGAGCCAGAAAAAGAGGAGCTAACAGTAGTAATAGCCCAGTCTGTAGGACTGCGTACAAAAGGTAGGAACGTAGAATCTGAGATTTGATAAAAGCCCTGACTTCTGCTTCTCTGACTAAGAGAAAAAGAGCATCCGGCTTTTCCAGATAGGTCGCAATCCGTCCAAAAGGCAAGATAAAGACCGATAGAATAACCAGACTAGCAATAATGGGTAGGTGGTCGGTCGGAAAATGTCGCAAAAGCTGACTGTATTGAACACCTAAAAATCCCATAAAAATCAGTAGAAAGAGCACAAAATGGTCATTAAAAACATAGCGCAGGTATTTCAGACATTGCTGACGAAAATCCTGTTTTCGTTTGGCAAATAATTCTTTCATAGCGCTGCCTCTCCTGTCAGGGCTAGATAAATGTCATTTAGACTAGCATCCGGCATTTGAAATTGAGCACGCAACTCAGTCAAGCTGCCCTTGGCCCGCACTTGACCCCTGTGCAAGATTACAAAACTATCGCACATCTTCTCGGCAGAGTCCAGAACATGGGTGCTCATCAGAATCGACTTGCCCTTCTTCTTTTCCTCATCCAAGAGCTGGATAAGGTCCGCAATAGCTACCGGATCCAGACCCAGAAAAGGCTCATCCACAATAAAAAGGCTGGGATCAACTACAAAAGCACAGATAATCATCACTTTTTGCTTCATCCCTTTTGAAAAGTGAACAGGGAACCAATCCAGTTTTTCCTTAAGTCTGAACATTTCCAGCAACTTATCCACACGCTTAAAAGCCGTCTCCTGCTCAATATCGTATGCCATAGCTACCGTCTCAATGTGCTCGCGCAGGGTCAATTCTTCGTAGAGACTAGGCGTTTCCGGAATAAAACCGATCTTCTTGCGGTAATCGCTGGGACTGGCCCTCAGCTCCAGCCCATCAATTTGAATCTGCCCCTTATAAGGCGTCAGAAGACCAATAATCTCATTGATAGTCGTGGACTTGCCCGCACCGTTGAGACCAATCAGACCAACCAGCTGGCCATTACCCACTTCAAAGCTGACATCCTTTAAAACCGGGATATTAACATAGCCGCCCGTAAGCTCTTTGATTTCTAACATATTTTCTCCGAATTCTGGTATAATGGTTCTTATATTATAACAAAATCTAGCGAATAGAGGTACCATTTATGGCTGATTGTATTTTTTGTAAAATTATTGCCGGAAAAATCCCTTCTTCAAAAGTCTATGAAGACGAGAAGGTCCTTGCTTTTCTGGATATTTCCCAGGTAACACCAGGTCATACCTTGGTTGTCCCTAAAGAGCATTTCCGAAATGTGCTGGATATGGATGCTGACAGCACCAGTCAGCTCTTCGCTCGCGTACCTGACATTGCTCGAAAGGTCATGAAAGCCACAGGCGCAGCTGGTATGAATATCATCAACAACAACGAAGAAATTGCTGGACAGACTGTCTTTCATACCCATGTGCATTTGGCACCACGCTACAGTGATGCAGATGATCTCAAGATTACTTTCGCAGCCCACGAACCAGACTTCCCAGCTCTGGCTGAATTAGCTGAGAAGATTGCGCAAGCTTAAGGAGAGAATATGAAACTTTCAAATATTTTCCTATTTATCGGTGCCGCAGCAGCCAGCTACAAGCTGGTTGAAAACCGTCAAAAAATCCAAGAAGAAATCATTGAAACAACAGATAGTCTAGACAAAGTAAAGGACAGTCTAGCCAATATTCAACGAAATATTGCCATCATTCAAGAGCAAAAAGAGCAAGTCAAAGACATGGCCCAAGATCTTACTTATAAATATAAAGTCCTTGAAAATCAGGCTCAAGTACAGATCCAGCAAGTCAAAGACATCTGG